>Ga0316190_10003344_pt1 | contig 11649 bp, 8 predicted proteins | sample Eddworburrow2_MG_FD_204929 | JGI IMG/M metagenome (GOLD analysis project Ga0316190, IMG submission 204929) | Coastal sediment microbial communities from Maine, United States - Eddy worm burrow 2 | ecosystem: Environmental > Aquatic > Marine > Coastal > Sediment | place: USA: Maine | collected... | reverse complement strand
ATGTTATGCCACACCGTGAATCAACCTAAAATTTAACCACGCGTGGCTTCAAATGCAAACCAGACCACGTTTGAAGAAATGCGGGCCCCCGAGATTTGTCCGTATTGAGGGTGATTCGACCTGTCGACAAAACGTCAGCGGCAGATGAATGGTAATGGTGGGGTGAAAAAATCTGCTGCCCCTAAACGCTGACAGTTTGGCCCATCCCGTCACCCGGACGCAACCCGAAACACCAACCCCCAAACACGAAATCCCAAATCCCAAACACTAAACCCTAATCGGTGTCGGTTCTCAAAACGGACAGAAACGCCGACTGCGGGATCATCACCTGACCGACCATTTTCATCCGTTTTTTGCCGCGCTTCTGCTTTTCCAGCAATTTTCGCTTGCGGGTGATGTCGCCGCCGTAGCACTTGGCGGTCACGTCTTTCCTGAGCGGAGACAGCGTCTTACGAGAAATGATGTTGCCGCCGATGGCGCCCTGGATGGCGATTTTAAACATCTGCCGCGGGATTTCCTGCTGCAGTTTTTCGCAGGCCAGCCGGGCCCGTTCGACGGCCCGATCCCGGTGAATCAACTGTGAGAGGGCGTCCACCCGGTCGCCGTTGATCAGGATGTCGAGTTTGACGAGGTCGGTCTGGCGGTGGTCGAGCAGTTCGTAGTCAAAAGACCCGTAACCCTGGGTGATGGACTTGAGTTTGTCGTAGAAGTCGTAGATCACCTCGGCCAGTGGCAGTTCGAATATCATTTCCAGCCTGTTGCTCGTCAGGTATTGGTAATTGACACTGGTACCGCGCCGGTCGAGACACAGTTTCATGACCGCCCCCATGTACCGGTCCGGGATCATGATGGTGGCCCGTATGAACGGTTCCCTGGTGACGCTGATGCTGGTCGGATCCGGATAGTGCGCGGGGTTGTCGATCACCAGTTCGGTGCCGTCGTTCATGGAGAGTTTGTAGCGAACCGACGGTGCCGTCAGGATCAGCGACAGGTCGTATTCGCGCTCCAGTCTTTCCTGAACCACCTCCAAGTGCAGCAGCCCTAAAAAGCCGCACCGAAAACCGAAACCGAGGGCGACCGACGTGTCTTTTTCGTAAACGAGGGAAGCATCGTTAAGCTTGAGTTTCTCGATGGCGACGGCGAGGTCCTCGTACCCGTCCGATGCCACCGGATAGATGGATGAGAACACCACCGGTTTGGCCTCTTTGAAACCGGGCATCGGCTTGTCGCACGGCCGGTTCCGCAGCGTGATCGTGTCGCCGCAGCGGGTGTCGCTGACGGTCTTGATGCCGGCGATGACGTAACCGACCTGACCGGCGGAAAGGAACTTCTGGGGTACCATTTCGATCTGGAAAATCCCCACCTCTTCCACCCGGTAGGCGGCATTGTTGGACATGAACCGGATGACGTCGCCGGGGGCGATCCGTCCCTGAAAAACGCGAAAGTGGACCACCGTCCCGCGGTAGGAATCATAGTGAGAGTCGAAAATAAGGGCCTTCAACGGGGCTTCCGGGTCACCTTTGGGCGGCGGCAACTGCCGGACAATCGTCTCCAGGACCTCCGTGACGCCGGTCCCTTCCTTGGCAGAGACAAGTAGGGCTTCGTCCGGATCGAGGCCCAGATCTTCGTTGATCTGTTTTTTTACGCGGTCGATATCGGCGGACGGCAGATCGATTTTGTTGATGACCGGAATGATCTCGAGGTCGTGCTCCATGGCCAGGTAGAGATTGGCCAGGGTCTGAGCTTCGACCCCCTGGCTGGCGTCGACCAGGAGCAATGCGCCTTCGCAGGAGGCCAGTGCACGAGACACCTCGTAGCTGAAGTCCACGTGGCCGGGCGTATCGATGAGATTGAGATGATAGTCCCGGCCGTCGGCGGCGCGGTAAGGGAGGCAGACGGACTGGCTCTTGATGGTGATCCCGCGTTCGCGCTCGATATCCATCGTATCGAGAAGCTGGTCGTGAAAGTCCCGGTCCGAAACGATGTGGGTGGCCTGGATCAGGCGATCGCAGAGGGTTGACTTGCCGTGGTCGATATGCGCAATAATACTGAAATTTCTGATATTGTTCATTGTTTAACCGTCTGCGGCTGCATCGCCCCGCTGCCGCGACAATGTGTGCCGGGTCGGGCGGCAGGAATCCTGTGGCTGGTGAAACTGCCGGAAGGTTGTTTTCGTGAAGAAAAAGTTAGATTTTTAACCGCCGTCAGTACAAGGTACTGAGGCGATTGGATAATTTTAAAAGTGAGTTGACACCGTATGATTTTGAGTTTATACTTTGAGGCTACGGATTTGGATTAAAGTATTTAACCTATCAGATTCTTTCCAAATATGTCAACCCCGGTAAAGAGAAAACCTGCCGGTTCACTGTCCGAATAATCTCGATGCCACATACGAACAAAAATACCAACATACTGATCGTAGATGATGAGGACGGTGTTCGCGATTCGATGAACGAGTTCATCCAGATGGCGGGCTACAATTCCATCATGGCCTCGGATGCCGAAGAGGCATTGGAGCTTCTGAAAAAAATCAGCAGCGACATTCAGGTGGTCATCACCGACATCATGCTGCCGGGCATGGGGGGGCTGGAACTGACGAAGCTCATAAAAAGGGACTTCGACTCCGATGTCATCGTCATGACCGGGTACAGCGGCGACTACTCCTATGAGGAAGCGATCAACATGGGGGCCAGTGATTTTGTCATCAAGCCGGTGAGACTCGAAGAGCTGCTGCTGCGTTTGAAGCGTGTTCTGAAAGAGCGCGACCTGACCAAGGAACGCGTGCGGATGATGGAAAAGCTGCAGCGCCTGGCGATTACAGACGGTCTGACAAAACTCCACAATTCGAGGTCGTTTTACAGCCAGTTAGAAGTCGAGGTCGATCGCTTCAACCGCTATAAACACCCGTTGGCCCTGCTTCTTCTGGACATCGATAATTTCAAGAGTTACAACGACAGCTTCGGCCACCTGGAAGGCGACAAAATCCTGGTGCGGATCAGCCAAGTGATCAAATCCTGCCTGCGCAAGCTCGACACCGCCTATCGCTACGGCGGCGAAGAGTTCACGGTGATCTTGCCGGAGACCAGCTGTGAAGAAGCGATGCTGGTGGCCGAACGTATTCGCAACGTGGTCCAGTCGGAAGTGTTTCTGCCGGAAACCGATAATAAAATCTCGATCACCATCAGCATCGGCGCCACCCAGTACGCCGAAAACGAGGAATTGTCTACGTTCATTCAGCGTGCAGACAAGGCGATGTATACCTCCAAGCAAAAGGGCCGCAATCAGGTAACCGCCCTCGAGGCGGACGATGAAACGGTGTTGAAGGCATAAAGATGGCCAAAGGCCGACGGCTGACGGTCAGCGGTTAAAATCAGTCTTTAGACGGCGAAAGGCCGACGGCCTGTCTCCTTCACCGGATCTGAACCTTTAAATAAAGATCTCCGCGCCCACCGCCCTCAAATTGACGGCCCATTCCTCTCAAACGCAGTGAACTTCCTTCCGTCACCCCTGCCGGAACGGTTACCTTGAGCATCCGCGTGTAAAATCCCCAGGGTATGTTGACCACTTTTCGGGTACCGGATAAGGCTTCATGGGGTGAAATGTCTATGGTGCCGCGCAGGTCGGGGGTGTCGCCGCTGCCATGGGTGCGAATGACCTGCAGGTGGCGCGTCGTCTTCTTTTCGGTAACGGGGCCGAGTTTTTCGGCGATTCCGGTGGACGGCAGGAGTTGAAACAGTTTCAGAAAAAGAATGCCGAAAATAAAGCCGCCGATGTGAGCCCACCAGGCGATTCCCCCGACGGCGCCGTGACTGCCGGCAGCGCTGAGAAACTGAAGGATGAACCAGAGACCGAGGAAAAAGGCAGCCGGGATTTCTACAAACCATGGGATGAAGATGATCGGAATCAGGGTCAGGATCTTCGATGTCGGGTACAGGATGAAGTAAGCGCCCATGACACCGGCGATGGCTCCGCTGGCACCGATTGTCGGTATATTCGAGTGCCAGTTGATAATCAGGTGCGAGATTCCCGAAGCCAATCCGCACATCAGGTAAAAGGCCAGGTAACGCGGGTGCCCGAGCCGGTCTTCGACATTGTCTCCAAAGATGTAGAGGGACCACATGTTGCCGAGGATGTGCCAGAAACTGCCGTGCAGGAACATGAAGGAGAGGAGCGAGAAGAGCTGCTGCACCGGTGAGAAGTAGGCCGCTATTCGGGGATCCGAAAAACGGGCCGGCACCAGGCCATAGTCAAAGACGAAGCGGTCCAACCCCGGCCCTTGGGCCATCTGCACCAGGAACACCACCCCATTGATGCCGATCAGCGTGAGGTTGACGACCGGACGGTGTCGGGTGGGGATGGTGTCGCGAATCGGTATCATCTGTTATCAGACTTGATTGTCGTCAGGCGTCGGTTCCGGTAATGCGCATGCTCAGGTCGACACAACGCGCCGAATGGGTGAGGGCGCCCACCGAAATGATGTCGACGCCGGTCAGGGCCAGTCGGGCGAGCCGGGCGTCGGTGACATTGCCGGATACCTCGATCACGGCTTTGCCATCGATCAGGGCCACTGCTTTCCGGATCTGATCGATCTCCATGTTGTCGAGCATGATAACCTCGACACCGGCCGCAAGGGCTTCACGGACCTGCTCTAGGGTGGCGACCTCGATCTCGATTTTCATCAGATGGGATATCCGGCCGCGGATCCGAGCGACGGCCGCCGCTACGCCGCCGCAGGCCGCGATGTGGTTGTCCTTGATCAGGACGCCGTCATACAGGCCCATGCGGTGGTTGCCCGCCCCGCCGACGCGAACGGCATATTTTTCGAGCGCCCGCCATCCGGGGGTGGTCTTGCGGGTGTCGACCAGGCGAGCGCCGCCGCCGGGGACTTTGGCGGTGTAGGTGCGCACGAGGGTGGCGACACCGGAGAGGCGCTGCAGGAAATTGAGCGCCACCCGCTCCGCCTTCAGCAGGGCCTGAAGCTTTCCCGACACCGTCAAAACCGTGCTGCCGGCGTCGACGGCATCACCGTCCGAACGGTGGGGCTGCCAGGCAATATCGGGATCGAGACGTTCGAAAACCTTTCGGGCGACACCGAGCCCGGCCAGCACCAGCGACTCTTTGGCAACGATTTGGCCGCTGCCCCCTGCTTCGGGCGAAACCAGATTCTCGGTCGTCACGTCCCCGGCGCCGATGTCTTCCTCCAGGGCCAGGTCGATCAGTTTGTCGGTGGTATTCATGGGCGATTCATAATGTTGGACTGCAATTCGCAGTTAAGTTGTTATGGAGCCGGGTGATCGGCAAATAGAAACTTGAAATTTGAAACTCGAAACTTGCAAATCCGCAGACACGTAGGTTGGGTTGAGCAGAGCGAAACCCAACATCGGTGAAGGTTCGTGAACTTCTGCCGGGTTTCATTCCAACCCAACCTACGCTTACCTGGTGCCAATTCGCGATCCTTTTAAAGGCCCTGTTGCGTGTCCAATCCATAAATGCGGATTTTTTTCGTTGAGCAAGGCCGCACAAGGCTTTGCGGCGAGGCGTACTTTATGTACGCCGCAGCCGGAAACCCGCGGAGAACGCAGCCCAGCGGAAAAAAGACCTTTTATGGATGGACATTACTTCGATAGTTCTCTCACCTTTTTGAGCGTCGATTCGAGTTTCTGGAGGGTCAGGTGCAATAGCTCCTGTTTTTCCCTCGCACCGTCCACGACATCAGCCGGGGCTTTTTTCAGAAAGTCCTCGTTGTTTAGCTTTTTGACGACCGGCAGAAGGTCGGCATTGACCTTGTTGATTCTTTTCTGAAGCCGCTCGGCCTCTTTTTCAAAATCGATGATGCCTTCCAGCGGAACGAACAGCGTGCCGCCCTCGATGATCGTCGTTGCGGCAGAGGCCGGTTTATTGCCTGGCTCCACGATGCTCAGGGCCTTGACCCTGGCCAGATTGAGGATGATGTCCTGATGGTCTGCCACCGTGGCGCGCACCGATTTGTCTTCGGACTGCAGTTCGACCGTTAGCTCCAGGGCGGGCGGCAGATCCATCTCGCCGCGGATGTTGCGCACGCCGGTGATGATGTCCGTGATCAATTTCATTTGCGATTCGGCGTCATGGTCGTGGACGAGGGCAGCCGACCGGGTGTCATCCAGGGGGTGGACGGCGCGCATGAGCGAGCCTTCGGCGCCCGGCAGCTTGTGCCAGATTTCTTCGGTGACAAAGGGAATGAACGGATGCAGCAGAATCAGGGTGTCGCCCAGCACCCGCCGGAGCACGGCCAGGGTCGCCGCCTTCTGATTCGCCCCGCGCTTGTCGTAGAGTACCGGTTTGATCGCCTCCAGGTACCAATCGCAGAACTCGTGCCAGACAAAATTGTAGAGCGCGCCGGCCGCTTCGTTGAAGCGATACCCGTCGATGGCGTCCGACACCACGCCGGTGAGCGCCTGCAGCCGCGAAAGAATCCAGCGGTCCGGCAGCGACTGACCGTCCGCACCGGGTTCAGGCTGCCTTTCGGTGAGGTGCATCAGGCACAGTCGAGCGGCGTTCCAGAGCTTGTTGATGAAATTACGGTATCCCTCGATCCGTTTCTCCGACATTTTGATGTCGCGCCCCTGGGCGGCGAAGGCGGCCAGAGTAAAACGGAAGGCGTCGGTGCCGTAGGTGTCGATCACGCTCAACGGATCGATGACGTTGCCCTTCGATTTGCTCATCTTCTTGCCGTCTTCGTCGCGCACAAGGGCGTGGACGTATACATCCCGGAACGGTACATCGCCCATGAAGTGAATACCCATCATCATCATGCGGGCGACCCAGAAAAAGAGGATGTCGAAACCGGTGACCAGAACCGAGGTCGGATAGAAGATCTCCAGCAGCGGGGTCTGCTCCGGCCATCCCATGGTGGAAAACGGCCACAGTGCAGAGCTGAACCACGTGTCGAGGACATCGGTGTCCTGCACCGGTGCGGCGCTTCCGCAGGCCGGGCATGTTGCAGGGGCCTGCATGGTCACAATCAACTCCTGACACTCCGTACAGGTCCAAGCCGGGATCTGGTGACCCCACCAGATCTGACGTGAAATGCACCAGTCTCTGATGTTGGTCATCCACTCGAAGTAGGTCGCGGTCCAGATTTCGGGGACGATGCGGGTCCGGCCTTCTTTGACCGCGGCGATGGCTTTTTGGGCCAAAGGTGCGGTTTTCACGAACCATTGCCGGGAAAGATTGGGCTCCACGATGTCTTTGCAGCGGTAGCAGTGGCCAACGCTGTGCCTGTAAGCATCGATCTTCACGAGATACCCGCCGGCCTCGAGCGCGTCGACCACCGCTTTGCGGCAGTCAAATCGCTCCAACCCTTCGAACCGGCCGGCCGCATCCGTCATCCGCCCATCGTCGCCGATCGCTTTTATGACCGGCAGGTCGTGGCGCAGACCGATATCGTAGTCGTTGGGGTCGTGGGCCGGGGTCACCTTGAGGGCCCCGGTTCCGAAGGACATGTCCACATATTCGTCTCTGATGACCGGTATAATGCGATCCATCAGCGGCAGAATGACGGCTTTGGCCGCTGCATCGCGGTAGCGTTCGTCTTCCGGGTGAACTGCCACGGCTGTGTCGCCCAACATGGTTTCAGGGCGCGTGGTGGCGACGACCACACCCCCGGCGCCGTTCTGGTAAGGATACCGGATGTGATAGAGATTGCCGTCGGTCTCTTCGTGCTCGACCTCGAGATCAGCCAGGGCGGTGGAGCAGCGCGGGCACCAGTTGATGATGTAATTGCCGCGATAGATCAGGCCCTCGTCGTAGAGCTGGACGAACACTTTGCGGACCGCCAGCGAGAGGCCTTCGTCCATGGTGAAGCGTTCACGCTTCCAGTCGCACGAAGCCCCTAATCGCTTCAACTGGTTGGTGATTGCGCTGCCGTATTTTTGGCGCCATTGCCACACGGCTTCGATAAACTTTTCCCGGCCGAGTTGATGACGGTCAAGGCCGTCCTCGGCCAGTTTGCGCTCGACGACGTTCTGGGTGGCGATTCCGGCGTGGTCGGTCCCGGGCATCCACAGGACGTTGTCGCCCCGCTGCCGTCGATATCGGCAGAGGATATCCTGAAGGGTGTTGTTCAACGCGTGTCCCATATGGAGGACACCGGTGACATTCGGCGGCGGAATGACGATGGAATATCGCTTGGGCGATGGATCGAGGTGTGCGTCGAAAAGACCTTCCTTCTCCCAGAACGCATACCAGCGATTCTCAACATCATGCGGTTCGTAGCCTTTGGTCAACAGGTCCTGATTCATACCCATGGTCTCCTTCCAGAACGGGGCCCGCTCGATTGCGTCCCCATGAAACTGCGGCATCAAAACGAAATCCCATCCTTATAAAACTGTCGTTATTTTTTCAACAGGTAATCGCGTGAAGATGAGTGAGGAGTTTTGCGTAACGGAATCCGGTTCTCAAAATGAACTCAAATATGTTGCAGCCGGTTTCCGGGCGGGTCAGCATTAAGATGGAAGGACCTTTGATTGTGCTCGTCCACAAACAGCATCTTTCGGCTCGGGCCGGCGTTCTCGCTCTTTGCAATCCTCGACGTAACACTACTACGACTGCGGTTGCAAAATCGCTGCGGCCTTGGCCGGAGTCGAAATCTACCATTTCTGGACGGGCACTGAACAAGACGGGATTACCCGAAGCGAATAATCCCATGTAAGCGAGGCGTGTTCCGATCCGACAGACGATCAGCGATCGTGATCGAGGTCCCCCAATATAAGGGTTTTCAGGCGGTCGATTTCTTTTGTCACCGCTTTCTCGATGGCATCGGAGAGCATCGACTCGATTTTTTCGCCGAATAATTTTTTGACTGCCTGTTCGACGACCGCTTCGAGCTGTGCTCCGGAAAGGGTTTCCGGAATCGTTTCATTCATTTTGTCCGCAGGCACATCGTCATCGGCATGGTGTTGGGCCGACAGCCCCGCGGCCGGGATCGACATGGTTTCTGCGACCGTGAGACCGTCGTGCGGATCGGGTGTATCAAGCGGATCGAGGTTCATTTCCGATGCACCGGCTGCCTTAATCTCCTGGTCAAATTCGGTTTCGGGTGGCTCCGCCGGTCCTGTGTCACCCGCCTCCGGTGTTCCTTCAGCCCCATCGAGTGGTTGGTACGGTTCGGCATTGCCGGTTGCGTCGCTATCGGCCAGGAGGGATTCAACCGAAAGTTCTTCAACATCGGCCGATGGGGTCATCGGTGGTTCGCTTTCTGTCGTTGCGTCGTCTTCGGCGACCTCATCGAAGTCAAAATCAAAGGTTTCAGGCGTTCCACCATCGGACGCCTCTGCAAAGTCCGGCTGAGCGGCCTCTGCGGTCAGTGATACCGGGGCATTTCCGGCGTCTGTAGATTCTTCATCTTCGGCACGATGGATACTGCCGGGGTCGATCGTGTCATCGAGTGGCTGGTCGGCGTTTGCTGCCCCATTCCGGTCGTCGGTTATATCGGTCGACGTGTCATCATCGATATCGAGGCTCAATTCTTCTTCGAGTAACCGCCGATCTGCTTCAGTCAGCTCCAGCTTTTCCTGTTGCCCGTCGGTTGCCATATTCTCTATCTGATTTCCTATATGGCCCCCTATCAGGTCCGCTACTTGGTCCTCCAGCGGTTGCGTTTCCAGGGCGACCGTCATCGGGTCACCCTCTGCGGGGTATTCCTCGGGGGCCCGGTCTTCGGGCTCCGGTAGGGTTTCCTCTTCGCCGGCGTCCGCACTCAGCGGCGATTCATCTGAGTTACCGGCCAAATTTTCAGCAGCGGGTTCGAAGTCGAAATCGGTGTCTTCGTCCTCCAAATCTGATGAGGCCATGTCTACTTGATCTTCTGGAGACAGGTCGAAGGTTTCCTCTTCGTCGGCAAAATCATACGGTTCTGATATAACCTCTCGGTCGTCTGCATCATCTTCGGCCACACCCGTCGGATCGTCCACCTCGTCATCGACTTCAATGACCGCATCATCTTCTATCATCAGATCTTCGATGTCATCTTCCAGTTCGAAGGCCACTTCATACTCACCCTCCGCTTTTCCGGCGATATCTTTCAATTCGAGGGTGTCTTCTTCGGTGGACAGGCCCATATCGACATCCTCGGTCAGTTCGAGAATGTCGTCACTGCTTTCGGGTTTATCGGCCACCTCGGTCAGATCGATGATGTCGTCGTCTTCTTCTACCAGCGCCATTTCTTCATCTTGTCCGGCGTCACTTTCGTCCAAATCGGCCAGAACCGTTTCGGCGAATTCGATGATATCGTCATCACTTAAAAGATTTTTTGCGCCACTCGCCATCGCGGATTTATCCTCGTTTTGCATGGGGGTCCTCATAAATTGGGGTGATACCACATCCGTAAATTTCTTATTAATTTTAGTACATTACCATAGGAGACCGTTTAAGTCAAGATGTTTGGCGTGTCGCAATCCGCGGTGTTTAGACATTTACAAGGACTCGGTTTTAACGCTATAGACCTGACATGCGCTATTTCTTTACAGAAAAATCGGTGATGCTTGGCGAGAAAATGACCTTGAAAGGCTCCGATGCCCGGCACATCAGAAAGGTATTGCGGCTGCAACCCGGTGATGGCATCGGGCTTTTCGATGGTTTGGGCGTGGCTTATACAGCGCGCATCGATAACTTTGTTCGCGACGGCATCGTGGTCGAGGTCCTGAGCAGCGTTCCGGCAGTGACCGATTCGCCGGTTCAGATCATCATCGCCCAAGCCTTTCTAAAAGATAAAAAAATGGATGGTCTCGCACGGCAGTTGACCGAGTTAGGGGCTGCTAAATGGATACCGTTTTTCGCGGAGCGTTCCGTTCCCGCTCCTGACCGTCGGCGTCTGGCGGGCCGTCTGGAACGGTGGCAAAAAATCAGCCGCGAAGCCCTCAAACAATGCAAGAGGGGGCGTCTAATGGTGATTGAGCCGGTCGGCACACTGCAGGACGTTCTGCTTCAGGCCCGGAACTGCGATGTCAAAATCCTTTTCTGGGAGAATCAGCCGCAGCCATTAAATCTGCAGGAGATGGTTCAGCAAGGCGCCTCACCGGAAGGGATTTTCTCAATTCTGGGTCCCGAAGGGGGATTTTCGCCGGCCGAGGTCGAAGCGGCCGTTGCGGAAGGTTTTCTCACCGCTGGACTCGGTCCGCGTATCCTTCGGGCCGAAACCGCCGCAATAACCGCAGCCGCTCTGCTGCAGTTCCTGTTCGGTGACCTGGGAAAAAGTCCTTGACAAAGCCATGCACCTTCAATAGAAATGGCACTTTCAAAACCAAGCGCGCCGAGGTAGCTCAGTCGGTAGAGCAGGGGACTGAAAATCCCCGTGTCGGCAGTTCGATTCTGTCCCTCGGCACCAAGTATATCAAAGGCTTACGGGAATCACCGTGAGCTTTTTTGTTTTTAAGGCTTGATTTGTCCGAGGATAGTCCGAGGATTCGCATCGGCAGGGGCTGAAAATCAGCTCTGGTTGGGATGGTAAAAACGCGGATCACTCACGTCGTCAACTCCAGATACTCCCTCAGATCCAAGTCCTGCAGTTCTATCCGAAACTGCCCCTCGCTGACCGGGTCGCCCTGGACGCTGACCATGCCCTCTATCTCCTTCAGGGACAGGTCCCCCTCAGATAACTGTCCAGTTCGCTCG
>Ga0316190_10003343_pt1 | contig 11650 bp, 6 predicted proteins | sample Eddworburrow2_MG_FD_204929 | JGI IMG/M metagenome (GOLD analysis project Ga0316190, IMG submission 204929) | Coastal sediment microbial communities from Maine, United States - Eddy worm burrow 2 | ecosystem: Environmental > Aquatic > Marine > Coastal > Sediment | place: USA: Maine | collected... | reverse complement strand
ACGGCATCGGATACCGCTGAGTACAAATTTTAAAGTAGCTAAATTTTTTAGTGTAAGTGCAGGTGGCACCTATGAAGACGTATGGACCTTGCAAACATTTAATCAACGTTTTGATTCAGAGACGCAAAAAGTTGTTACCGATACTATAAAAGGTTTTGACCGGTTTAATCAATATAGTCTTAGCACTAGTGTTGGGACAACAGTCTATGGTACATTTAATTTTGGCGAGCAAAAAAAGATACAGGCTATCCGACACATAATGAGACCTTCTGTAAGCTATGGCTGGGCGCCTTCTTTTGAGCAATATTATGATGAATATATTAATGGAGTTACAGGAGATACCATTGAGTACACCAGGTTTCAAAATACGCTCTATGGTGCCCCAAGGAATGGTAAATCCAGTGCTTTAAGCTTTTCTCTCGCCAATACCCTTGAAGCCAAGGTACGGGACAAGGATTCCACGGCTTTGGAACCCAAGAAGGTTATGCTTCTAAATAGTTTTAATTTGTCTACTGGTTATAATTTTCAGGCAGATTCTCTTAATTTAAGTCCGGTAAGTTTAACCGGCGGTACCAATATTCTCAATAATAAAATGTCTATAAACTTTGGTGCCAACCTGGATCCATATGCAATTGACAATAATGGCAGGCGTATAAATACATTTAATATTAATAATGGAGGAAGTCTGTTCAGACTTACATCTGCAAGGGGTAACTTAAGTTATTCCTTGAGCAGTAAAGACTTCCAACCCACCAAGGACCGTGAAGAATATCCGACGGAGGGTGATGCTTACGTTGCCGCCAGTGGGGGCCGGACAGATGATCTTTTTGGAAAAGCAAATAACTTTGATGAAAGCCGGTTTGATGACAGAGATGAAGGTAAAGTTGAGAATCCTATTTATCAAAATAAAATAGAATGGGATCTTCGACTGCAATATGCTGTGACCTATAGTAATAGTGCCAGGCAAAATCAAATCTCCAATAATTCCCTCATGTTTTCCGGTAATATTACGCTATCTCCCGGATGGGACGTTGGCGTGTCATCGGGTTATGATTTCGTTAGAAAAGGGTTTACTGTTACCCAACTTCGGTTTAGACGCGACTTAAAAAGTTTTAAATTAAATTTTGACTGGACGCCGTTTGGTGATTTTGAAAGATGGTACTTTTTTATAGGAATTAAAAGCTCTATTCTTAAGGATCTTAAATTCGAAAATAGAAGTCAGCCTCCTCCAAGGTAATATCAAAAGTAAAAAAACAGCATTCCTGTTTATACTGATCTATTTTTTAATTAGCTTAACCGGCTAAAGGTAAATTCAAAAGCATGAAAAAAATTATAAATACTCCCAATGCCCCTGCCCCTATAGGCCCTTATAACCAGGCGGTTTTGAGCGGTAATACATTATATGTTTCCGGACAAATTCCCATGGATCCTTCAAGCGGAAAACTCATTGAAGATGATATAAAGAAGGAAACACTACAATGCATGAAAAACCTAAAAGCAATACTGGAAGCCGCCGATATGTCTTTTGAAGATGTAGTTAAAGCCACGATCTTTGTTAAGGACATGAATTGCTTTGCAGCTATTAATGAAGTTTATGGCTCATTTTTTAATGCTGAAACCGCTCCTGCCAGAGAGACTGTTGAAGTCTCTAATCTTCCTAAGTTTGTAAATGTAGAGATTTCGATGATTGCCGTCAGATAGTTTCCTTATGGAATTCTACCAGTCCTTCAATTGGTCTCTGACGAATTACGCCTACGATCAGGTCATTTCTTTCCAGAACTGCTATTAATTCATCTTTAAGAAAATAAGCAATGCTACCCACAAAATGTATAGGCACTTTGGTAGCTAATTCAAACTGCATAATGTAATTATTTACAAATTGCTGAAGGCCCTTGTCTATAACTCCCTTACAATAGGGGTGTTCTTTGTTCTCAATCAGAAATCTTGCAAATGTGGCCAAATAAGTATTAGGATTTGGCTGCTTGTAAAGGTTTTCCTTAATAACATCGGCATCAAGGTCATACTCTTTGTCAAATTTGATTCCCAGGGCCTGTGGCATTTTATGAAAATAATAATCCCGAATTAATTTCCTCCCGAAGAAATTACCACTTCCATCGTCCATAGGAATATAACCCAAAGAGACCACTTTTTGAAACAGTTGATGACCATCATAATAGCTACAATTTGAACCTGTTCCCAAAATGCAGACAATTCCCTGATGTCCGATTTTTGTTGTGGAATATATGGCAGCATAGGTGTCTTCCTTAACCTCTGCCGTGGCATTTGGGAAAAACGTTTTAAAAATATTCTTGAGGAATTTCTTCATTCTATCAGTACCACAACCGGCACCATAGAAATAGAGTCGGCTAACTTTCTCTCTGTTTTTAGACAACTCAAAATTATTGGCCAGCCTATCTTCGATGACCTCTCTTGTGAGGACCTCAGGACTTAATCCCAGCGTTTGGGTCATAAATAATTCTTTACCCTTATCATCTAAGGCAATCCAATCAGACTTTGTGGCACCACTATCAACTATTAAAATCATAACTCAGGCATTAAAAAAGAATCCTCAAATTAAGCAAAGTTTTGCTCATTCCGAGGATTCTTACTTATAAAAAATAATTAATTACAATGTAGAAATATATTGTGCCAGGTCTAATAATTTATTGGAATAGCCTGCTTCATTATCATACCAGGAAATTACTTTGAAAAATTTTGAATTCAATTCAATTCCGGCACCTGCATCAAATATACTGGTGCGGGCATCACCAATAAAATCTTGAGAGACCACAGGCTCATCTGTATAACCTAAAATACCTTTCAATTCGCCTTCTGAAGCCGCTTTAAAAGTCTTCTTAATATCCTCATAAGAAGTTTCCTTTTCCAGGCGTACAGTTAGATCAACAACAGAAACATCTGCTGTAGGTACCCTAAATGCCATCCCCGTAAGTTTTCCTTCCAAAGATGGAATAACTTTGGTTACCGCTTTGGCGGCTCCTGTTGAAGCAGGTATGATGTTCAACAAAGCGCTTCTACCACCTCTGTAATCTTTGCGCGATGGTCCGTCAACAGTAAACTGAGTGGCTGTGGTAGCATGTACAGTGGTCATTAAGGCTTCTGCAATCCCATAGTTGTCATTCAACACTTTTGCCAAAGGTGCCAGACAGTTTGTAGTACAGGAAGCATTAGATACTATTTTATCTGAAGCTTTTATATCTTTATGATTTACACCCATTACAAACATGGGGGCATCTTTTGATGGTGCTGAGATAACTACTTTTTTAGCTCCACCATCAATGTGGTACTGCGCAGTTTCCAAAGTTGTAAAAATACCGGTACATTCTGCAACATATTCTGCTCCTACTTCGTCCCATTTTAAAATTTTTGGATCCCTTTCGCCTGTAATTCTAACGGTTTTGCCATTAACGATCAAATTGCCATCCTTTACTGCCACAGAACCATCAAAACGACCATGTACCGAATCATATTCCAACAAATATGCAAGATGTTCTACATCCAGCAAATCATTTATGGCTACAACCTCTACATTATCTCTTTTTACTGATTCTCTGAAAACAAGTCTACCAATTCTACCAAATCCGTTAATTCCAATTTTTAGTGTTGACATTATTTATTGTTTAAGATTAAAACTATATAGTCATGATATCTGAAACCCTGATGAGTTCCTTATCAATTTTTGATTTTCCTTTTATGGCCTCACTTACCGGGGTAAATGTTATTTTATTATCAATAATACCGGCCATCAAATTTGTTTTGCCTTCCAAAAGAGCTTCAACAGACTTTACTCCCATTCTACTGGCCAGTACCCTATCAAAACAAGAAGGTGCTCCACCCCGTTGCATATGACCAAGAACACAAACCCGAACATCGTAAACCGGAAGGTTCTTCTCTACAAATTCCTTTAGTTCATAAACATTTTTTCCGGTTGTCCTATCGCCTTCTGCAACCACTACAATACTAGAAGATTTCCCCCTGGCTTTGCTGCGAGTTAGGGAATCTAACAACCTCTCTAAACCCAAATTCTCTTCAGGAATCAGTATCTCTTCAGCACCCGCACCTACTCCGGAGTTGAGGGCTATATGGCCTACATCTCTACCCATAACCTCAACAAAGAAGAGTCTATGATGAGAACTGGCTGTATCCCGGATCTTATCAATTGCTTCTACTACAGTATTCAATGCGGTATCAAAACCAACAGTGTATGTTGTTCCAAAAATATCATTATCTATAGTTCCGGGAATACCAATAAAAGGCATTTTGTACTCTTCATAAAAAGCAAGAGCACCGGTAAAGCTTCCGTCACCCCCAATAACCACAAAAGCGTCAATATTATTAGAAACCAACTGATCATAAGCTTTTTTACGACCCTCAGGGCTTCTAAACTCATCGCACCTGGCAGATTTAAGCACTGTGCCCCCTTTGTTAATTATGTTATTTACACTACGGGCATTCATTGGAAGAAAATCCCCTTCGATCATCCCTTCGTATCCTCGATAGATCCCAATACAATCTTTCTTAAAATATGCACATGTACGTACTACGGATCTTATGGCTGCGTTCATACCCGGAGAATCACCTCCAGAAGTAAAGACCGCAATTTTTTTTATTTGTGAATTCATTTAAAAAATTAGAATTGCAAAATTACTAAACTTATTGCAGAAAAAGAATTAGACAAACCCTTAATTTAACACCAGACAGCACCTAAATCGTTATAGTGGTAAATTTCTTTATTTATATGGCAAAATAACCCTATTCACGGATGTCTTGAACCCGTCAAAATCTGTGAAAAAATAGACATTTTAATCAGGACAAATAGTATTCACAAATAAAATAACAAATCCTCTCAAAAAAGTTATGTTCAATCAACTAATTAAGGAACTACCTATTTGTTGAATAGACTGCTTACTGTTAGTCATTAGTCATAATAAATAAGGGTAGCATTTCAAAGTTTTTATAATAGGGATGCAGTTTAGGGCGGTTATAGAATTTATCTACGTTAACGAACTTTTTAGTTTCCGTAACAACCTCTATGGGCACATGATCGTAACGTCCATTTTTCAATACCACCATTCGGCCATCAATCCCTTTAAGTATTAAATCGAGTGCGAGATTTCCATAGGCCGTAGGCACTACAGAATCAATAAAATCAGGATCACCGCAACGTACCATGTATCCGAGTTTCTGATTGATTACATTTACACGGTTTCCGTTATTATATTTAGGGGAGATTTTCTTTAATGCGAGAGAGACTTCATCACCAATACCACCTAGCTTAGCATGGCCAAAGGCGTCTTTTTCCATTCCCTCATATTTCATCTCACCACCTTCAAAGGTTGCCCCTTCGGAAATAAGTACAATTGAATAGTTACTCGGATTTCTATTCCTGTCTTCTGTAAGTAACTCCGCTAGTAGTTCTATATTGAAGGGTACTTCCGGAATAAGACATCTATTAGCTGCTCCAGCCAAGGTAGGCAACATAGCTGTAAACCCGGCATAGCGTCCAAATACTTCAAGTACAAGAAAACGTTCATGGGATCCTGCTGCGGTCCGAAGACTGTTTGTAAGACTAATAGTTCTGGTAACACATGTACTAAAACCTATACAATAATCCGTTCCGGGGACATCATTATCCATGGTTTTTGGAATGGCCATTACCTTAACTCCCTGTTTGAACAAATGAACGGCATAGCTAAGCGTATCGTCTCCCCCAATCGCAATCAAATAGTCTACACCTAACCAATCGAGATTTTTGATCACTTCCGGGGTAAGGTCATTGATCTCCTTCTTATAGGTATCTCTTAAATGAGCTGGAACCATCAGGTTAGATACATGACTTGCCCTGGTCCTGGAAGTATGAAGAAAAGTCCCACCGGTTCTTGCTGCTTTGTTCACCACTACCTGGGAAAGTTCCATAAAGTTATTGCTGTTGTCGTGCTTGCTGTTTCTTTCAATATCTATTAATCCCCTCCATCCTCTTCTAAAACCAATCACCCTATATCCTTCACGTATTGCTCTGAAAGTAACCGCCCTGATTGCTGGATTAAGTCCGGGAACGTCTCCACCTCCGGTTAAGATGCCGATGGTGCCTTTGGTCTTCTTAATGTTTGCCATGATATATTTTTATTTAATTTTCAGTTTAAACCCACAAAATAACTAGGATGGTTAAAGTACTAAATTATGCTGATATCTTATTAACATTTTCCAAAAAAAACCTCTAAAATCAGCCTAAAAAGTGGCTTTATCGGCGTATCTTTATAGGAAGATTGAAAACTTTAATATTATGTCATTTAACATTGAAAAAATTTTAGGTAAAGAAGCCAATTACCTGCTAGATCACAAGTGCAACACGGTAAAAAAAGAACATCTACATCTGCCCGGTCCTGATTTTGTGGATCGTGTTATGACCGCTTCAGACAGAAATCCTGTCGTACTTCGGAATATGCAAACTCTCTTTAATAACGGACGAATGGGTGGCACCGGATATGTCTCTATTCTTCCTGTGGATCAGGGAATTGAGCACACTGCAGGTGCATCGTTTGCGCCAAATCCAATTTATTTCGATCCTGCAAAGATTGTTGAGCTTGCAATAGAAGGTGGTTGTAATGCTGTTGCTTCGACTCTTGGTGTCCTTGGTTCTGTTTCAAGAAAATACGCACACAAGATTCCATTTCTCCTTAAATTGAACCATAATGAATTACTTACGTATCCCAATAAGTTCGATCAGATAATGTTTGCAAGTGTGAATCAGGCTTTTGAGATGGGGTGTATTGCAGTTGGAGCTACAATATATTATGGCTCAGAAGAGAGCACCAGACAAATTCAGGAAGTTACTGAAGCCTTTGAATATGCTCATGAACTTGGTATGGTAACCGTCTTATGGGCATACCTTCGCAATCCTGGTTTTAAAAAAGATGGTATTGATTATCACGTTTCAGCCGACGTAACCGGACAGGCTAATCATTTGGCTTCGACAATTCAGGCAGATATAGTAAAACAAAAGCAGGCTGAAAACAACGGAGGTTTTAAAGCCATAAATTTTGCCAAAACGCATGAAAAAGTATATTCAGAATTAACCACTGATCATCCAATTGATCTTACCCGATACCAGGTAATGAATTGTCTTATGGGCAGGGCGGGATTAATAAATTCCGGAGGATCTTCCGGCGATAATGATTTGGCTCAGGCTGTTAAAACTGCTGTGATTAATAAACGTGCCGGAGGTATGGGGTTAATATCCGGACGAAAAGCCTTCCAAAAACCTATGGCAGACGGAGTAGAGCTTTTGAACGCAATACAAAATGTATATTTAGATGATAAAATTACAATTGCTTGATATATAATGTTTTAAATTCATTCACTTAAATTTAATTATAGGTTAAAATATAATCTTATTAAAAAGCACCACCGTTTTTCGGGGTGCTTTTTTTAGTATATCTTATAAACATTACTATAATGGATGAATCACAATTTTGGAATATTTGTCTTAGGATAAAATTTTATTAAACTATCCTTTCCCATAACTGCTGTGGGCACAGTAGCCGTTGCCTGAGGTTCCTCTATTTCGACTTCCTTTTTCCTAAAAATCTTTTGCATTAGTTCCCTAAAACTATTGAAATCTACCTCGTAGGAAATACCAATCCCTTGTGTATAACCCTGTTGGTCTGACAAAAACTGTTGTATTTCATTTTCGCGATTAAAAATCTTGGCGCGCAGTGTTCCTTCTTCATTTAATAAAATCTGTACTTCCACGTCGCCCGCAACCACTGTTTCACTTACACCTCCCACAGGAACCCCGAACCTACCATTAAATAAAACTTTGTCACTTATCTGAGTAGATACAGTTACCCCTATTCTGTCTTCGGTAGAAATATCGTTAGGATCCAGATAGCCTTGCTCGTAAGTAACCCCAAAGTCAAACTTATCATTGCCGCCACTGTCAAGAACCTGGTTTAATAAGCCGGAGGCCGTTTGAATTAAGTTGCCAGTAACTGCCTGCTGGTTTATACCTGACCCCTCACTGACAAAAGTTCCCTGAGCAAGCAGGAAAAATGCATTTCGTTCTTCTATTGTCGGATCCTGTAGTCTGTATTCCAATTCAGATTTTACGGTAGAACTTGTGCCTGGAAATTCAATATTTAAATCAATTGTAGGTCGCTCTAACTGATCTGTTAGCCGAATAACCACATCCGTTGGTATTCGCCTGCTATATCCGGAATTATCCAGCAAAGGAGCCGGATTCGCGTTTAGGGAATATACGGCTTCCATGTTTAAAGTTGCATCAAGCGGTGCCCCGTCCCATACAATGCTTCCTCCTGGTTTAACACTAAAAGTCCTGTCGATAATTCCCCCAAATTTGTAATTATACGACCCGGTGACCACCACAAAATCGCCGTACATATTAAACTTCCCATTGGTATTAATTTCTATATAAACCAAACCTGCACCTGTCCCTTTTAAAGAACTTCCGGTTTTGGGGTCAATCACAATCTCAACCTCTGCATCTGGAGTTACATCCAAATCAAATCTAAGTTCTAATCCGTCGTATTCTTTGAGCTGGCGTTGGAAATCAATAGTCTCAACTTCATTTTTATCAATAAATGTGATAAAGGAATAATCCCCTACGGAGGTCACATCACTTATTGGTATCTTTAAAGATGTCCCCCTGGCTGTTGAACCTTCAAAATTAATATTCATGGCATTTGCAGGACCAAATATTCGTCCCGTACCATTAACAAAACCGGATCCATAGTAGAGTTTTTCTTCTTCAAATTCTGTATTTAGTATTAAAAACCTATCCCCACTGGTATTTATATCTAAATCAAAATTCCACTTCTTAAAGAAATGGTGCTTAATTGTACCGTCCAGAACGGCCTGGGTATTCAAAGCTACATCTATAAGTTTCACATTCTGGAAGTTAAAAGTCTGGTCATTTAATTTAACCACAGAGTTAGCCCCAAAATCATAGTCTACATTAAGATAAGGCACAGAAAGCCCTGCATTATTCATAGTTAAAAGTCCGTCAATATCAGGATTCCTTATATCCCCTTTTATTTGAGCGTTGCCATTGAGCATTCCTCGAATATTGGAAATAATATCCTTGCCCAAAGGACTAAAAGGAGCCATATCAAAATTACTGAACGTAGCGACCAAATCTGCCTGAGGTATTTCCTGATCCCTTGTAACCTTGCCAAATACTCCAAATTTTTCAAGCCCGTTTTCCTTAATTTGAGAATTTACGGAAAATTCGGTAAGGTCACGATTACCGACAATACCAATGGTAAGATTCCCCAGGTCTATATCATTTACACCAAATTCAGATATGTCCAAATTGCAAACGGGCAAGTAAATATTGTCCTTTTGAAGAACATTTAAGGTACCATTAATCTCCCCTTTGAGTTTTAAACTGTCTATTGTAGGGGTTATTTTATTTAAGGAGACTATTTTAAACTGAAGTTCCAAATCCTTATAAGTAGAATCTGCAAGTTGCCCTTTTAGCCTTATTTGTTCCCTGTTATCATTATTCATAACTATTTCTTCTATAGTAATACTATCCAGGGTACTATTAAAAATTACCTTGTTTTTACTATCGCTTTCACGATTTAGAATCCATGTATTCCCTTTAAAACTTACGTCAGATTTTTTTAAGCCAATCACTGATTTATTGTCCTGATTGAAAGTGTGGTAAAAATTCAAATTATAACTATCATTATACTCACTACCTCCCTTAAATTCTGTTCTAAAGAACAGTGTGTCATTTAAGGTGGTATTAATCAGATTAAAGTCTTTTAAATCATAATAGGGGGTTGAAACATCCTGAACAGCCAGATAGGTGTTAAAAAGAGGATTTTTGTTATCAATCCTAAAATCAATACTATCTAATTCACTTCCATAAGCCGTAATATAAGGCGATTTGAAATTGAGTTTAAAATCTCCCTGATCCGCGATAATATTACCTCTGATAAAAGTATTTGGGCCAAACTCAACCTCCGGAAAAAAAACTTCAACTATTTTATTATAAATCTTAAAATTAAAGGCCATTTCCTGGCCTCCTGAAATTTCGTATGGTCTATAGTTTGTATAAATACTACCTATTGAATTTCGTACTAGTCTACCAAGCTCCCTTACTTTAAATTTACCCCTCATATATCCTGTAATAATATCGGGGGAATTTATTTCTATAGACCGAGTAGAATCTGCAGAAAATGTGGATTCAATTTTAAAATCTTCAAAGTAATACGTGTCATTTATGTTTTGATAATTTGTTTGGGTAAACTTAATATCCCCCTCAATACTTTGAAAGGAACTTCCTGTGATGTCCATACTTACATTGCCCTTAAATATGGATACACTGTCGTCTATAAAATTCAATATTTTCAGATCTGCATAATCTACAGAAGCATTAAAGTTGAAACTACTTTTATCTGTGCTAAAATCCGCAAGTCCTTCAAATCTAAATTGCAGGTTTTCATCATTACTGATTAAAGACCCGTCAAATAACTGATCCCTTAAAATACCGGAAATCTTTACATCTTTATAATCATACCCATTGAAAGTAATGTTATACACCTGTCCTAAAACTTCAGTATTCAGATTCTTGCTAACAAAACCTTTACCTTCTACATTAACATCAATAGTTGTTTTACCCAAACTTTTATTATCCGTAAAACGACCCAAATCAAAATCAATTAAGGACACAAATCCTTTATAACTTGCATTGTCTATATTGTCAATTTCTGTTAGGGTAAGATCTACATAACTGCTTCCAATGGCTGTGTTCAGGTTTGCCTGGGTTTCTATTGATTTTGGTGTAATAAAGGCATCTCCCCTTACCGTAAACTGTCCTAGCCTCTGGAAAGTAGAGGGAAGAGATTTTCCTAATATTTTAGGCAATAATGATCTCATCTGATAATAGCTGGTAGTAATATTCTTTATTTTGGCATCTAGCTCAAAAATACTGTCTTTTGAGAAAATGTTTTTGAAATTAAAATCCCCTCTGATCCCTGTATTATCTGATTGTAGAAATAATTGTTCTACATTCAAATCATTTAACACCCCATTTAAAGTGGCAGAAAAATTTACTATTTTTTCTGAACCGAATTGGTCATACAGCATATTAATCTCATCCAATGCAACTGATGAATCTATAAAATCTGCATTTAAATTTACCTTGTCTATAAATTGTGCGAGGTCTTCTCTATTATAAGTAAATAACAAATTACCAACAATATTAGATTTGGGGGTTTGGATTTGCAGGGAATCAAATCGCATCTGCTGTTTGGTGTATTTAAAATTTGTAGCCAGTTTTTCGACATCGATACCCAAAGCGCTTTTTAATGATAAACTTTCGATAACCGCAGTAACTTCCGGTCCGAGAATTTGAAAATCACCGGCATCTATGTTTAGGTCCCTGAAATTTAATATTTCAACTTTTTCCTTATTCATATCTGTTAACCGGAATGTGCTATTTTTTATTTGAACATCTGATGAAGAAAAGTAAAAAGGCGGTGTGTTCGGGTCACGGGGTTTTTTATCATCCAGCTTGTCAACAAAAACTCCGAGATTATTATCTTTTTCTCCCTTATAAGTTTTTAGATTAAAAAGCAATCCTTCTATGTCTATATCTCCAAAT
>Ga0316190_10003339_pt1 | contig 11657 bp, 10 predicted proteins | sample Eddworburrow2_MG_FD_204929 | JGI IMG/M metagenome (GOLD analysis project Ga0316190, IMG submission 204929) | Coastal sediment microbial communities from Maine, United States - Eddy worm burrow 2 | ecosystem: Environmental > Aquatic > Marine > Coastal > Sediment | place: USA: Maine | collected... | reverse complement strand
TGACTACTTCTGCCTCTGCTCCACCCATATCTTTAATAGGAAATGTCACCTTGTGCTCAACACCATTCAGGTCATCATTGATGCCTGTACCTTTAAGCACAAACAATGGAGCTGTTACTCGTCGAAGTTTTAGTTCTGCTGACAAATTCTGTTGAAATGTTTCCTTTGCTAATTGTATAGCCTTTTCTGTATCATTTACATCAAGTATACTTTTGTAATTTTTAGGAATGATGAGGTTTTTCATAATAAAAAATATTGGTCTAAAAAGTTGGGTAAAAATAGGCATTAATTCCAATACATATTGCATCGGGCATTAGTATCAATTTATTCGTATGTTATTCATTAAAGGATCTCACCAACGCCAATTTTGATATTAAATACTTTCTGGAGGTATCCGCCTGCTGACAAAGAACACGGGTTCGCCTTAGGTTTAATTTTTTATACATCCGTCTATTAAACTCAAAAATATCGCCTTCCTCCAACGCTAATAATGGCACCAAATCAGTCTCCTTTTCATCGTAATTCCTCAACGCATGTACCAGTACAGGATCGGCATAGGTGGAAGCCTTTGGATTTTTTAGATGTTTTTTTAATGGAATTAACACATCAATAGGGAATATTAAATCAGAAAGCACAGGTCCCATCAATTCTTTAAGGTTTGATTTCCACTCTTTCCCATGTGGGCGGGATTTTCTTCCATATCGCTCAGTAGTAAGTAAATGAGCAACTTCATGAATATACGTGATTAGAAATGAATACTGATTTAAATCAAAATTCACTGTAATGGAATGTGAGCCATTTCTGTGGTCGAACCGATAATCTCCGAGTTTGGTACTTCTTTTCCGAGTGACTTTGAAATGGAACGGTATCGCTGACCACAAATCCAGACAATAGTGCACAGCATTCTCTGGCACGTGTTTTAGAAGTATCTGATATAATTTCTTTTTTGCCTGCTCCACGTACTACTTTTCCCTAAACACCAATTTTATCGGCACACCATCAAATCCAAAATTAGCACGCATTTTATTTTCCAAATACCGTACATAAGGATTCTTAATATACTTTGGAAAATTACAGAAGAATGCAAAAGTAGGCGTATGGGTAGGCAGCTGGGTTATATACTTTATCTTTATATGCTTTCCCTTGTATGCTGGAGGCTTAAATTTATCAATCTCCTTTAACATCACATTATTCAAAGCCGATGTAGCCACTTTCTTGTAGCGCTCATTATAAACAGCAATGGCTGTTTCAATCGCTTTAAATACACGCTGCTTTGTAATAACGGAAGTGAAAATAATTGGAATATAACTGAGTGTACCCAATCGCTCCTCAATCTCTTTTCTGAATTTGTCAGCCGTTTTTTGATCTTTTTCAATAAGGTCCCATTTATTCACCATCAAAATGATACCCTTTTTGTATTTAACTGCCAGGTTAATCAAATTAATGTCCTGGGATTCCAATCCATTTTGTGCATCAATCATTACGACAGACACATCACTGTTCTGCAAGGATCGAATCGAACGCATAACCGAATAAAATTCAATATCCTCCTTGACTTTAGCCTTTTTTCGAACACCTGCTGTGTCAATCAGCAAAAAGTCTTTGCCAAACATATTATACCGCGTATTAATAGAATCACGTGTTGTTCCAGCAATATCAGTAACAATACTTCGCTCCTGTCCAATCAATACATTTATAAAGGAGGATTTCCCAACGTTTGGGCGGCCCATTACTGCAATTTTTGGCAATCCATCTTCAGGATTTCCTTCCTCATCCTGGAAATGCTTAACAACTTCATCCAATACTTCCCCGGTTCCAGATCCAGTCGCAGATGAAATCGCATAAATCTCGCCTAGCCCCAATTCATAAAACTCAACTGAATTTTGCATTTTTTCATTGGTGTCGGCTTTATTTGCCACCACTAAAACAGGCTTATTGACCGTGCGGACTACATTAGCAAAGTCCTTATCAAGATCAGTCAAACCATCATTACAATCGGCCATAAATAGAATTACTGTTGCTTCCTTGAGTGCATGCATCACTTGACTTCTGATCGCTTCCTCAAAAACATCCTCAGATCCATGAACATAACCACCTGTATCAATGACCGTAAAACTCTTCCCGACCCACTCAGCAAATCCATAATGCCTGTCACGCGTCACCCCACTTTCATCATCCATTATCGCATCTCTACGCTCTATCAACCTGTTAAAGAGTGTTGATTTCCCAACATTTGGCCTTCCAACAATTGCAACAATATTTGCCATGGTATTACTAGAATTATAATTAACTGCAAAAATAGAAAGAAATACCTTCTAAGTGATCATCAATATGTAAATCATAGCGATTCATTATTTGGATTACGACTCAACCATAAAATATGACGGCTCTGCAGGAATAATGAGGTCTTTATAAAAGGTATAAACCATATTTGACCTATACTTAAACTGATATAAACTTTATGAAAACTTATTTGAAGCACGGACTAATATGGATTTTATTGAGCGTACTCATGATGATTTACTGGATTGTAGGACTTATGATCGGGGGTGCTATTTTTCCAGGAAGCCTGGAGGGGGCATCCTCTGAATCCGGCAAGGGTGAGCTGATGTTGTTAATCATTTGTTTACTCAATTCGGCTACCATCCTCTATTTTATTTACAATGCACGCATCAAAGGATGGAAGCTCATTGGCGCAATTTTTATTATTTTGTTTGGACTTCAATATTTCCTATCCCAAATAGAAACTTTCTGGTTTAATGATGCTCTAAAAATGTCAACCAAACTCATATGGACAGTTGTAATTGGAGGTGCCATTGGTAATTTGCTTTTTGCTATGTCAGCAACCTGGATTTCTGGTGGCTTCAAAAAAGAGCAGGAAATTCAATTACAACTAAATGGTGATCAAAGTGCATTCATTAGGACTATATCTATTCTTTCCATTGTAATTTGGCCAGTTGTCTACTTTATGGCTGGCTACTTAATTGCATGGCAATTTAGTGATGTAAGACAATATTATACGGGCACTCCGGAAATGGAATCATTTTATGAAATCATGAAAGGAAATTTTACATCAGGTCTTTACTTCTTTCAAATATTCCGTGGCTTAATCTGGATTGGCATTGGCTATTTAGTTTTGGTGTCAATACAGGGCACTACATTTCATAAGGCAATAATATTAGGATTGCTGTTTTCAGTAATTAGTAGCAGCCAGCTTTTACTCCCTAATCCAATTATGCCCGACATGGTAAGAATTCCTCATCTTATTGAAACAAGCACCTCAAATTTTCTATGGGGATTTATTGTTGCTTGGTCACTGGACAAATTTCTTCAAAGCAAAATACATCAACCACAAATCATATAAATCATGGAAAAGCATCAATATAAATTTTCAACATTCTTCTGGCGGATTACAGCATCTCATATGATTACTTATTTCATCATGGGCATCATCGCAAGTAATCTCCTCAATTACGAAGAAATTTTTAATGCATCAGAAACGCTTAGACCTTATAATTCACCATGGATCGCTGCAGGCCCCATGTTGCAAGTATTTAGAGGATTGGTTATCTCTTTAGTCCTCTGGTACTTTAAGGATAACTTTTTGTTTCAGAAATATGGTTGGATTAAACTTTGGGGATTAGTGGTTGGATTGTCAGTATTATCAACAGCAGCTGCTCCGGGAGGTTCAATTGAAGGATTCATTTATACCTCTACACCAATTTTGGATCAGGTAAAGGGATACATAGAGCTTCTACCACAAATAGGTCTTTTTGCATTCTTATTATGTTATTGGTACGAACACCCAAAAAAGGCATGGAATATCATTGGAGGAATTCTCATAGGATTAATGTCATTTATGAGCTTCATGGGAGTTTTAGCTGCCTCAGGAATTATTCAGGCCCCGTGACAAAACATAAAACCAGTAGTTTTAGAAGCAATTAATTAAGAAATTTAAATCATGATGAAAACACGTGGATGGATTGACTTTTACCTGCCGAGTAAAGTTGCCTATCATTTAAAAATTGTATTGGCTAGTGTTCTTATTGCTATGTTTTTTAATACGGTCTGGACAGGCAATCCTTTTAACGAAAATTTCTGGGTCATGTTTGGTTCATTAATTGTCCAATTGGAAATCTTCATGTATCTGGCGTTTAGGATATTTTCACCAGAATCGATAAAAATGGGCAAACATTATAAGAGAGAAATCATCATTAAGCTCATCAAGTTTTATCTGTTAGTATTTTTAATAGCAGTTGGTTTCCTATTTATAACTATAATGTTTCATAAGTTTTCAGGCTCGCAAAGCTATTCAGATATATTCCAGCAATTCATACAGAACGGACTTATAAATTTTCTCACCTCATGGCTGATAGGGGTCACTATTGGGTCACTGGTGTTTTTTTATTTTGAATGGAATGCTTCCCTGCAAAGAGAGCAGAAGCTTCGAGAAGAAAAACTGATATTTCAGTATGAAACTTTAAAAAATCAGGTAAATCCTCATTTTTTATTCAATAGTTTGAATACGCTTTCTTCTCTTGTATCAAAAGATGCACAGCTTTCCGAAAAATTTATTGCTAAGTTTTCATTAATCTATAGATACATATTGGAAAATAGAGATATTGATTTGGTCCCCTTGTCGAAAGAAGTGGATTTTGTTCGGGATTACTTCTTCCTACAAAAAATCAGGGATAATGGGAAGATAGCTTTAGATATAAAAATTGATGATTTGGAGAAATATGAAATTTTACCGATCTCACTGCAACTATTGATCGAAAACGCACTAAAACACAATGCAGCGACAAAGGACAATCCACTGAAAATCAAGGTGACAAGAAAAGAAGATTTTATTATAGTGGAAAACAGCCTTGAACCAAAAATGCGGTTGGAACCTTCATCTAAAATTGGGTTGAAAAACCTTATAGAAAGGGTGAAATTAGTGATGAATAAAGACGTTATAATTGAGGCATCCAATAGTCAATTTATTGTTAAAATGCCTGTAAAAACCATTTAGATGAATGTACTAATCATTGAAGATGAACATCATGCCGCAGAAAGGTTGGAGACAATGCTGCAGAAGGTCGAACCTGCAATCAATGTTCTTGCTAGGTTGGAATCTGTTTTAGATTCAATAAATTGGCTCAATTCCCATGATCGGCCAGACTTGATCTTTATGGATATTCAGCTCGATGATGGCATATGCTTTGAAATATTTGATTCTCTAGAAATTGATACGCCAATTATATTCACTACAGCTTATGACAGTTATGCCATCAAAGCTTTCCAGGTAAACAGCGTGGATTACCTGTTAAAACCTATCGAAAAAGAGGCTTTGATTAAGGCATTGGAGAAGTACAAATTGATTTATGATAAAACGAGTTTTCAGATCGAAAAACTCAATTTATTGTATGAACAGATGGTGAATAATTATAAAACTCGTTTTTTTGTGAAAATCGGTAATCATTTTCATTCTGTTTCAATAAATGAAATCCAGTGTTTCCTCATCATTGAACGCAGTACTTTTCTCAGGACACACAGCGGCAAAAAATATGATCTTGATTATTCATTAGATCAAGTTCAAAAGATGGTAGATCCAACTAAATTTTTCCGTATCAATCGAAACTACCTCATTCACATTGATTCTATCCAGGATATGTATAGCTATTCATCCAATCGTTTGGGAGTAAAACTCAAGATGCTGGATCATCTTGATATGATTGTGAGTCGAGAAAAAGTTGCTGATTTTAAAAAGTGGTTGGATAGGTAGAAAAATATGTTCCATTTCTTTTTAAACCACAACCACGTCAACACCCTCCGACTTTAGTGCCTGCAAATACTGGTCTAGAAGTTCATTGTCTGTTACAACATGCTTGATTTCTGAAGGGGAACATATATTTGCAATAGCTTCTCTCCCAAATTTGCCGGAATCACTAACAATGTATACATCCTTACATTTTTGTATTATATGCGTAGAAACTTCAGCTCGAAAAAAATCTCTGGATGTAAATCCTGTTTCAACAGTGAACCCATCGATACCAATAAATGCCTTAGAGAAATTGATATTATCGATACAAATTTTTGTGATCTTGCCCACCATACTTTCGCTTTGATGCTGATAAATTCCTCCAATTACTATAATCTTCGCCTCCAGGTTTTTCCGAAATTGTCGCGCAATAAAAATGTTGGTGGTAAGGATATTAATACTATCTTTTTTTACCAATTCACGCGCCAGGATCGCATTTACCGATCCTGATTCAATTAAGACGGTTTCTCCGGGAGCCACAAAGTCAGCTGCTCTTTTTGCAATTTTCAGTTTCTTTTCATAGTCCACACCCAGGCGATTGGCAATATCATCTGAGTCTCTGAGCACTGCACCACCGTGCACCCGTCTGAGGAGGCCTTCTTTTTCAAGGAAATTCAGGTCTTGTCGAATCGTGACAGATGAAACGCTCAAGGATTCGGTAAGGTTCATTACCGAAGTTTCATGATCCTTTGATAAAAGCTGTAATATTTTATTGTGTCGTTGTTTCATATTTACTCTAATGCAAGCGCTGCAGCCCCATATAAACCCGCATCTGCGCCCAAAGTGGACTGAACTATCTCAATAGGATCCCGCAACATATCTTTAACCAGAGCATAGAATTTTTCTTTTATGCGATTATGGAATATAGGACCCCAATTCATCAGGCCACCTCCCAGCATTACCATTGAAGGATTAAAGATTTGAAATAAATTATAAATTCCAATTCCATTGATATCAGCGCAAGAATTCACAATAGATGTAGAAACAGGATCATCCAGGTCAATCCCTTTTTTTATAAATTTTCCATCTACCTGCGAATAATTAAAACCTATGTCAAGTTCCAGGGTTGATTTAAATCCTTCTTCTACTTTTTTCTTAAATAAGTTTGGCAATGAAATACCTCCGGCCAGTGCCATCCAGCACCCATAATTTCCACAGGTACATTGAACATCGCTGTTAATATCAACAATCGAATGCCCGCATTCTCCAGCTGTGCCTGTTTTACCTCGATATAATTTTTTATTGAGAATAATGCCAGCTCCGATCCCGGTGCTTAAGGTAAGAAAAATCATATTTTCATGACCTACACCTCCTCCGAATTTGTTTTCGCCAAAGGCCTGAGCATTTACATCATTATCAACAATAACCGGCGCCATGAAGTGCTCTTGAACATGCTCTCTGAATCCATAGTTCTTAAATCCAGGTAAGTTTGACGTAGTAATAGCAATGCCCTCCGGATATCTGATGTGCCCCGGAAAACCAATCCCAATGCCTTTTAATTCATCCTCAAAGTATCCATGCTTTTTTAATAGGAATTTTACCAGCAAAACTATTTGCTCAACGATCATGTCTTCATTTTTATTCACATGATCAAAGACCGTAGATTTATCAATCAGTTGGCCTTGAAGATTAAAAAGTCCGGCAGAAAGCTTGGTGCCCCCCAAGTCAACGCCACAAAGAATTGTTTCCATAAATATCAAATACAATGCTCCGTACGCGCAATAATGTCGTCTTGCGCGTCTGGAGACAAGGTAGTAAAAAACGCAGAATATCCTGCTACCCGTACGATCAGGTCACGGTACTTTTCAGGATGCGCTTTCGCTTCAACTAATTTTTCCCTTGAAACAATATTGTATTGCACGTGCCACCCTTTCAGCTCTCCAAAATAAGTTCGCAACATGGCTGCCAATTTCTTTTTATTCGATTCCCCCTGGATACTTAGCGGCGTTAATTTTTGATTGAGAAGAACTCCTCCCATTATTTTTTCAGCCGGTAGTTTAGAGACAGATTTAAAAACTGCTGTCGGGCCTTGAATATCAGTGCCTGAAGTTGGTGAACAGCCTTCGGCCAAAGGTGTATAGGCCTTTCGCCCATCAGGCGTTGCTGGCACTACCGAACCACATGGAACATTGGCGGAAATACTAGATGTACCAGCATAATATTTACACCCTATTGGCCCTTTCCCATACCTGGTAGTATGATGATTTTCCAATTCATTGATATAATCCATATATGCCCTTACAACCAGCTGGTCCACTTCATCGATGTCGTTACCAAACTTAGGTGCGAAATTTAAGAGCTTTTGACGGAGCAACTCCTGACCTTCAAAATTAGTTTCCAATCCCTTTACCAGCTCTGCTTTCGAAATGATTTCCTCCTCAAACACAAGTTTTTTAATAGCAATTAATGCGTTTCCAAGGTTGGCAATTCCAACTTGCAAACCGGATACAAAATCGTATTTTGATCCTCCCTCTTTGATCGTCATCCCTCTTTCAATACAGCTATCAACAAATGCAGAGCACAGAATATCCTGTGCATTCTCTTCCAGGGCTGTATCAATGGCCGCATCAATTTCAATTGTTGCCTTAGTGTAATTTATTACCTGCTGCTGCCAGGCTTTCATTACATCTTCGAAATTGTTGAAATCCTCAAAAGAACCCAGGCCTTTGTAGAAAGTCTTGCCGCTCATGGTATCTTTGCCATCGTGCATTGCCGCCAACAATACCCGCATGAAGTTGAGAAAGCTCATCCCCGTACACCGATAACCCCACTTGCCGGGAACCGCAATTTCAATACAACCTATGGCGGAATAATTACAGGCATCGTCTTTTTCCACCCCCAATTTCAACAACGAAGGAATTACAATTTCATCATTGTTAAATGCCGGCATACCAAATCCTTTCTCAATTACCTTAATGCATGCATGGAGAAAATGGCTGCTCATGTTTTGATGATAGCGCACCGAGAGATTTGGCTGGGTTAATTTCATATTACCAACAGACTCCAAAATAAGGTAGCTTAACTCATTCACAGCATCAGTTCCATCTGTTTTTTGTCCACCGATAGTTACGTTTTGGTAAAGTGGGCTGCCCGCAGAATACCTCGTATGCGACCAGGATCTTATTTTATTTATAGAAAGTAATTTAATCCAGGTATTTTCGAGCAATTCAATTGCAAAATCAGGTGTTATTTTACCCAACAACATATCTTCCCGGTAAAACCTATACAGGTATTGATCCATTCTGCCCAGAGACACCGAATGACCATTGCTTTCAATCTGAAGAATCAATTGTACAAAATAGACCAGTTGTAAAGCCTGATAGAAATTGGTTGGCGGATATCTTGAAATATGGGCACAATTGGATGCTATCGTCATCAGTTCTTCTTTCCTTATAGCATCTTTTGTGTTTTTACATTTTAAAAGGGTTAACTTTTCAAATCTAAGTATGAAAAATTTAAATGCTCGCAGCCCAATCTCCAGGGACTTATAGAATTGGTTCTTATTCAGGCTTTGATAATCCTCCAAATGTAACCCTGCCTGATTATCTTTAATTTCCTGAATGAATCCATCCAGTCCAACATTTAGAATTTTATGAAAATCTACCGCGATATGCGCGTCACCCGACGTTAAGTTACCTTCAGCTCTGATTATTCCTGCCTCATGAATCTCTTTTACTTTATCAGACATTAACGCATATCCTTTTTCAATCAGGGTTTTCCCTTGCCACCAGGCACATATTTCCTTTAAATCTTTTTTATGCTGGTCCGTCAGATAAAATGCATCCCCCGGGCGCTTGTCAAATTCATCCAATTCTTTCATTATCCAGGAAACAGCATACTCCGGAAAGATCGGTGCAGCTCTCAGCTGCGAAGAATGATTGCCAACAATCAGTTCCTCTTCATCAATAAAAATGCTCATTTCTTTTAGCATTTTCTCCAGGGCCAGAGCCCGCTTGATAATGACTGGCTCAGACTCATGGTTCCGGTAAATTTCAGTATATACTTTTGCCCGCTCAGTGCAAATGGAAGGCTTGGCCTGAAGCACTTTTTCGCGAAGTCGTTGTATTCTTTTTGTTGTGGCGTATTTTTCATTTACCTGTAACATCTTATCCTCCTATTTTAGTGTTCAGTCCTTTATCTTCAGCGTATTGTATAATATCATCTAATTCCTCTGAAGCCATGGATTTATAATTATGATATGGATTCTTAATATTCATCAAAGTATATTTGGATCCTCCATACGTGTGATATGGCATGAAATGAACCTCTTTAACCGTCCTTAGTGTGGTCACAAAATCGATCATATTTTGCAGTTCTTCTTTTGTACTATTAAATCCGGGAACAACAGGTATGCGTACAATTACTTGAGTATTTGCCTTGTCTAGCCTCTTGAAATTTTCCATGACAAGTTTGGCATTTCCACCTGTAAATGACTTGAATTTTCGAGGATTGATATGTTTTAAATCAGCCAACCAGCAATCCACAAAATAGATCAAGGGACGTATTTTTGCCCAAGCCACATTCAGGGAAGTTTCGATAGCGATATTTATCTTTCTTTCCCTGAGCATCTTCACCAATTCAAGCAGTTCTCCCTTCTGGACTAAAGGTTCACCTCCCGTTAGCGTGACGCCGCCATTGCTGCTTTGGTAAAATGGTAAATCCTTTTCCACTTCATGAATTAATTGCTCCACGGATTTTAGATCTCCTGCAATTGATAAGGCGTTGGCAGGGCAAACCGATTTCAGTGTATGAAGATCTAAATTAGAATTTTTCCGGACTTGAAGCTGATCCCGTTCAAAATACAATGCCCCGCTAGAAACTTCGAGACATTCTTCAAAATGATTGCATAGCTTCTTATCAAATAATAGATCTGGTGCGTGTGATCTACTTTCAGGGTTACTGCACCATGGACATTTCAACGGACACCCTTTAAAAAATATATTGGTCCTAATGCCTTCCCCGTCGTGCGTTGAAAATCGCTGAATATTAAAAATGTCGAGCATCAGTAAAAACCGATTTATCTTTCGTTCGAAAGATAATAGAATTTCATTTGAAATTCAAGAAATCACAATAATGCTACGATATAAAAAACTTCATCAATGAAATTTGTTCAATTTTTTATATGGTAAGGGTGTTTTAGTCCCTTGTTCATAGCTTTACTTTTAATCCGAGATTGACTAAACTAAACGACTGCTTTTAAGCGGATCCTGGTTGAGCATCTTGCTGAGGGTATTGTACATTTTTGGGTGCCAATCTTTGAACTCTTGTGATCTTTCAAAAAAATTCTCCACCGCGACAGCAAAAAACTCCTGGCTGTTGGTAGTTGCATAATATCTAAAGAAATCGGATTTCCCTTCATTCATTTTTTCTATTTCTCTATAACAAAGATCTGTCCAGGTCATCAACAAATCATCATCAAGAAATCCATATTCTTCATTGGTTATAGCATTTTCCAACCGCAATGCATGAGCCATTTCATGAAGACCAAGGTTCTTGCCATCTTCGTAATCAATATTTCCTTCCACAAAATTTTTCCATGACAATACAATTATTCCTCCCATATTTACCTCTCCTGTATGATAGCGCTTCGAAATTTCGGAATAATAATTATCCGGATAAACCAGGATCCTTCTGAAATGAGCAAAGTAAATGGACGGATGACCAAAGGTAAGTTGAATTGCTGCACCAGCAATTAATGCTTTCATTTCATCGGTGATTTTTTCCATTCCACGGGCAATGAATTGCTTTTGATTGATAAATTTTTGAACTCTTTTTTCAAATATGGTTTTATCTGATGGATTTAGCTGTTGGTAAAACTTTGAATATTTGCGAAGAGGCGCTTTGTAAAGCGGAT
>Ga0316190_10003337_pt1 | contig 11660 bp, 11 predicted proteins | sample Eddworburrow2_MG_FD_204929 | JGI IMG/M metagenome (GOLD analysis project Ga0316190, IMG submission 204929) | Coastal sediment microbial communities from Maine, United States - Eddy worm burrow 2 | ecosystem: Environmental > Aquatic > Marine > Coastal > Sediment | place: USA: Maine | collected... | reverse complement strand
GAACCAGTCCGATACATGACTTGACAGCCTCCGGTGATCTATCAATGTCATGCCCGAAGACCGAAACCGTGCCGCGGGTTTTATTGACCAGTGATGAGATGATACCAATGATGGTTGATTTTCCAGCACCATTAGGACCGAGCAGGGCAAAGAAGTCACCGGCATCGACCTCCAGGCTGACACCTTTTAGTGCCGTAGTTCCACCCGCGTATTGTTTATATAGATCCTGGATTGTTAATGCTTTCATTATCTTGACTTAACACTGTTTAATTCGATCTTAAATTCCCGACTAAATTGCTTTACATTGATTATATAAGTAAGTTCTTATATAATAGTGAGCTATCTTTTTTCATGCAGGATACCGAAATGTTCATTAAAGAAGTTGATTCACCACAACTCTTTTCCAAAATGGAAGAAAATGATGATCTTGTCATCATTGATGTTCGCGAAATGCATGAAATTAACCGCGGCACTATTCAAGGTGCCATCCCGATGCCCATGGCGACCATCCCCGTTCGTCTGGATGAAATACCGAAAGACAAGGAGGTTATATTTATCTGCCGTAGTGGAGCTCGTTCGGGGCAGGTGTGTATGTTCCTTGGCCAGCATGGTTACGAAAATGTCATTAATCTGAGTGGTGGCATCATCGGCTGGGTTCGCAGCGGCTATCAGCCGGTTTTACCGGATCAGGTATCAAGCACTTATTAAGTTTTATAAAATTAACGCTAACTGATTGCAGGCCTGACAGCGTAAGATGGTTTATTCCGTATCTCCTAGCTGTTTTTTCCCACACGTAATTTAATCACTATCTCATATTCCTGCTCATCTATCGACAGTATTTCGTGTCCGTTTATTCGACACCATGCGGGAATGTCATTAATCACACCATGATCAGTGCACTTTACCAGCAGGGTATCTCCCTGCTGCAACTCTTCTACTGTGTTTTGCGTCCTGATTACCGGTAAAGGGCAGAGCAGGTTGCGGGCATCCAGGGTGGTTTCAGACATACCACTCACCGGGAACTTCATCTGCTAGCAGCGGCTTGACGTCGATGTTTCTGGATTCACCATTTTTCTGCATCACCTCCACGGTCACCAGTTCTGCCTCTCTACCACTGCTGAAACGTGCAACCAGCCTGGCTGCCAGTTCCAGGTCATCATCATCAGGCTCGCCATCTATCAGGCTGACTGGACCAGGGTGGCTGATGGTGCTCATGCTTAAATAATTTTTTCGGTAGCCCCTGAGGAAGTTCGTTTCACCTTCCTCGCGCGCAATAATAATTTTAAAGTGCGGCCTGGGGCGAAGATGGCGCCCAACCTTGAGCATGACTATATCGTCAATCTCATAGGTTTTCTCTCCTCGCGCTTTCCATAAATCAGCCAGTTTTTTGGAATAGCTGGCGTCGGTAAGAAAGCAGCAGCCGCCGGCAGGTTGAGCGTAGTTCTTGAAACCATACTTTTCAGCCAGCGCCATTTGTGGTGTACGGTTCCTGCCTGAAAAACCAAGCAGTTGTTCACGGTCAACCCAGCCTTCACGTTCCGGTAATGTTTCTGGTAACAATTTTGCACATAGCGGACGCAATAGCAGGTCACCGGCTCCGGATTCCTTTGTGACTATTGGCATGGTGCCCTTGCGTTGCGACATCGGGCGCTGGCCGATGACTTCGCCGGTAATTAGAAAATCGAAGTCATGTTTTGTCATCCATTCCATGGCTTCGTGCACCATGAATCCCTTGCAGTCGAGGCAGGGGTTGAGGTTGGCACCATAGCCGTGTTTGGGATTGATGACGACATTTTTGTAGTCTTCAGTGACATCTATAATATGCAGCTTTATCCCCAGCTGCTCGGCAACCCACAGGGCGTTGTTTCTTTTCGGCTTGTCACGGTCTTTCTTACGAATAGCTTGAGTATGCCCTTCGATGCAGAAGCCGGTATAAAAGTTAATGCCTTCGACGTGGATACCCTGTTCCTGCATAACCCTAACGGCCAGCATGGAGTCGAGGCCGCCGGATACCAGGGCAACTGCTTTTCTTTTTTTGCCGTTATTTATACTATTCGTCATTGCGCTTCCAGGCCTGGCTATTTAGACTTCGTAACTGTATCCAATTATATCATTGCGGAAGAGCCGTTGATCCATAGCGTTTGTGTGTTGATTATTGCCATATCTGGCCTGTATGTCTCTGTGGCACAGGCAGAGATATACCGCTATGTCGATGAATCTGGCCGTGTCGTTTATTCCAGTGAAAAACCTGCCAATGAGGCATCAGCCAGACAAGTTGTGATCCATCAGAATGCCGTATCTTCTATGCAGTCTTATGATGAGGAGACAGGTAAATCCGTAGTAATGTATTCTGCCACCTGGTGCGGTGTTTGTATGCGGGCCAGGGCATACTTTCATGATCAGGGTATCGTTTACGATGAATTTGATGTGGAAAATGACCCGCAGGGCAGGCAGGGCTATAATCGTTTAGGTCGCAGTGGCGTGCCGATTATCCTGGTTGGAGATCGGCGCATAGACGGCTTTAGCATAGCAAGATTTCAACAGCTGTATTCAGCAGATAATTAACAGATTCCTAATTTTATGAACAATACGCGTGCTGCAGGACCATTCCTGCCTGTCTTTCTTATTCTTCTGGCAATTCTTTTGCAGTGCCAGTCTGTACTTGCAGAGGATCAGGTTAAAGATTCCTATGTTGGTGAAAAGGTCTGTGCAAGCTGCCACAAGGAGCAGTCTCAGCAGTGGAAGGGATCGCATCATGATATGGCGATGATGACAGCCAGTGAAACATCAGTTCTTGGTGATTTTACTAACGGCAGCCTGACTCACGATGGCGTGACCAGCAAGTTCTTCAAGCGGGGCGATGATTTCTTCGTCAATACCATTGGCCCTGATGGCAAGCCGCATGACTACAACATTAAATATACCTTTGGTGTCTATCCACTGCAGCAATACCTGATCGAATTTCCCGGTGGCCGATTACAGGCTCTGGACGTCTCATGGGATAGTCGTCCTAAGGAACAGGGTGGACAGCGCTGGTTTCGCCTTAACCCTGATGAAAAAATCCCCCCGGGTGATGTGTTGCACTGGACAGGACCTAATCTTAACTGGAATTACATGTGCGCCGAGTGTCATTCGACCAACCTGATGAAAAATTATGACAGCGCCAGCAACAGCTACGATACGAGCTGGTCAGAAATCAATGTTTCCTGCGAAGCCTGTCACGGACCAGGTGAAAGCCATGTCTCCTGGGCCAACAGTAAAGATAAGTCTGCAAACAACATGGGGCTGACGACAAACTTTAATGAGCGCAAGGGTGTTAGCTGGAGCATCAATTCAGAGACAGGTCAGCCGGTAAGGTCTGAACCGCTAAAATCGAATCGGGAGATTGAAGCCTGTGCGGTATGTCATAGCCGCCGCAGCCAGATCGGTGAGAATGATAAGCCTGGTGAGAAGTTTAATGACTCATTTCAGCCATCGCTGCTGACCGAGCGGCTGTACCATGCCGATGGCCAGATTGATGATGAAGTCTATGTCTATGGGTCATTCCTGCAGAGCAAAATGTACCAGGCAGGTGTTACCTGTTCTGATTGTCATAACCCCCATCTCGCCGATCTGCATGCACCCGGAGAACAGGTCTGTTACAGCTGCCATAGGGCTGATGTTTATACCAGCAGCAGCCATCACCACCATGAAAAGGGAACAACAGGGGCCAGTTGCGTAGAGTGTCACATGCCTCCTAAAACCTATATGGAGGTAGACGCGAGGCATGATCATGGTTTTCGCATTCCGCGTCCCGATCTCAGCGTCAAACTGGGAACACCAAATGCCTGTAATAATTGCCACGATCAACAAACACCGCTGTGGGCATCAGAGAAGATCGAGTCCTGGTATGGACGCCAGGCAGAGGGTTACCAGCAATTTGCTACAGCTCTGCATTCAGCAAGAAATCAGCTGTCTGCCTCGCAGTCATTGATAACTTCTCTGGCTGCAAATACAGAACAGCCAATGATAGCGCAGGCGACAGCAGTCAGTTATCTAGGACAGTATAGAACTCCGGCAGCGGCAGGGGCGATTCAGCAGGCGCTGCAAAGTACTGACCCGATGCTTAAACTGGCCGCCCTCGATGCCCTCGATTCACTCGATATCAGGCTGCGGGTCCAGTTAGCGTTCCCGCTACTGGATGATGAAACACGCAGCGTCAGGATTAATGCTGCTCGTGTGCTGGCTTCAGTTCCTGTCGGCAACCTGCCTGAGCAGCAGAAAATGAAACTGGATACTGCTATCGGGGAATTTATAAATGCCCAACTGTTTAATGCAGAAAGGCCCGAGTCGCAGGTCAACCTGGGTGGTATCTACAGTGACCTGGGTAGAAACGCTGAGGCAGAAAGCGCCTACCGGAAAGCGATTGAACTGCAGAAGCAATTTGTCCCTGCTTATGTAAATCTTGCGCAATTATTGAGCGAACAGAATAAAGAGGGTGAAGCCATAGACATTCTGCAATCCGGACTGCAGCAGGTGCCTGATGATGCCAGCCTGCATCACGTGCTGGGCCTGGCGCTGGTGCGCCAGAAGGATTTACCGAAGGCACTTGAGCAGCTGTCACGTGCCGCCGAGCTTGCGCCGGACGATGTTCGATTCAGCTATGTCTATGCAATAGCGCTGCAATCAACCGGTGAAGTGGACAAGGCTCTGGAAGTGCTTGAAACCAGCTATGGTTTGCACCCTGGAAATCCGGATGTCCTGTTCGCCCTGGTGACAGTAAACAGAGATGCAGGTAATAAGCAGGCCGCCCTGCGTTACCTGGCTGCCTTGATAAAACTGATGCCGGAGAACATGGCAATCAGACAGCTGCAGCAGGAATTAAAAAGATAAAGCCTGGTTTCCAGCCTTAATCTGGCAGGCACCACAATAACAAGCTATATAGTGCTGAAAACTGAAAACGGCTGAGATTGCGTTTGATCTTAGGAAATGCGACGTGAGGCAGCCTCACCAGTTTCCTGCTCACATTGTGAACAGGTATGCGTGCTGTCGTTAGAATGAAATAACTGCCAGGTATTTATTTTCCTCGCAGACTCTATATTTTGACGTTGTCAGCAGGCCTGAATATTCTGAAACCCGCCGAGATCGTGAACCTGTCTGAAGCCGGCATGCAGTAGCATTTCTTTCGCCATGCGGCTACGCATACCTGTTGCACAATAAACAACAACCGGCGTTTGTTTGTCCTCCAGGGTGTAACCTGCGCTGATCCATTGCACCGGATGGTTAATGGCACCCTCGATAGCACCCTGTCGATATTCATCTTCAGTGCGCACATCGACCAGTTGTGCTCCTTCGCTAAGCAGGCGACGAGTCTCCTGGCATTGTTTGTGTGGATTGAGCATTAGCATCTCCAGAAAATAAGTAATAGTGGAATGCATTCTAGTTTACTGAAAGGCTTCTATACAGTGACATAGTCACGTCTGGGTTACGTTGGTTTATTTTGCTATAAAGGAATGCAGCAAACCGGCTGAAAGTCTCTGAAAGCGATATCTCCGTCAGTGGGGGCATGCAACATATGGTGTATGATTCCGGGGTAATCACAATCATCCTGATCAGCCGTGGCAGGGAATAAATGTAATGAATCAGCATACGCAGGACATAGTGAAGGGACATAAGATGGGATATGACGATATCCTGCGGCTGGACAGCGCCTGTGTATGGCATCCCTATAGCGCTATGGGAAAGGACCAGCCGGTGTTTGCGGTTGAGTCAGCCAAAGGTGTCAGGCTCAGGCTGGCAGATGGCAGGCAGCTGATCGACGGTATGTCTTCCTGGTGGTGTGCAATACATGGTTATAACCACCCGGTGATGAATGATGCGATCAAAGTTCAGCTGGAGAAGATGTCGCATGTGATGTTCGGCGGACTGACCCATCAGCCTGCTGTGATGCTGGCTGAAAAACTGGTGTCTTTGACACCGCAAGCGTTAAACAGTGTATTTTTTTCCGATTCCGGCTCGGTATCGGTTGAAGTCGCTATGAAAATGGCCATCCAGTACTGGCACGATAAAGGACAGCCAGGAAAACAGCATTTTCTGACCATTCGTTGCGGCTATCACGGTGATACATTTGGTGCGATGTCGGTGTGTGACCCTGTTACCGGTATGCATAGCCTGTTCTCGGCAGTTTTGACGCCGCAGTATTTTGTTGACGCGCCTGCCTGTCGCTACGGTGAGAGCTGCACAGACAGTGATCTTGCACAGATGAAGACATGTCTGGAACAGAATAATCAACACATAGCCGCTGTTATTCTGGAGCCTGTTGTTCAGGGCGCCGGTGGAATGAGGTTCTATTCAGCTGAGTATCTGAAACAAATCAGACAGCTATGTACAGAACATAATGTACTGTTAATCCTTGATGAGATAGCGACAGGTTTTGGCCGTACGGGACGTTTATTTGCCTGCGAGCACGCTAACATTGTGCCGGATATTATGTGTCTAGGTAAGGCGCTGACCGGTGGTTATATGACACTCGCAGCAACCCTGACAACCGCTGAAATAAGCAGTACTATTAGTTCTGGTTCACCCGGATTGTTCATGCATGGGCCGACTTTTATGGCGAACCCGCTTGCGTGCTCAGCCGCACTGGCAAGCATCGATTTACTGCTTTCTACACCGTGGCAGGAGAGAGTCCGGCAGATTGAAAAGATTCTGTATGACAACCTGGCCGTGTGCAGGCAGATGAAAGGAGTGGCTGATGTTCGGGTGCTCGGCGCGATCGGTGTTGTTGAGCTTGATCGCGCTGTCGATATGCACACGATTCAGTATGAATTTGTTGCGCAAGGGGTCTGGGTAAGGCCGTTCGGCAAGCTAATTTATTTAATGCCGCCGTATGTGATTGATGAAGCTGACCTGCATACACTGACCGCAGCGGTGGTAAATATAGTAAAAAATCTGTCGCCGTAATCGATTCAACATCAGGCGTTGTGTGAAATTACCGTCAACGATACAAAGATGGTAGTTCTTTTTTGATCTAGATCAAGGTTTGGATATTTTTTATGTATTAGACTTAAATGTTAATTAGAAAATATATAAAATATATAAAATATAAATAGAAGGATGAATTGCTTATGATCAATATGATGGTTAAAAAGAATGGCAAGGAAGTAAAGATTGACCCGTACAAGTGGATATCAGCAAAAGATGGTTTACCTGTAACTCCCACCGATCCTGAGAATCCCAGAGTCTTCTATGTTCGGCTCGATGATGGCCGCACAGAAACAGCTTATTACAAAGGTGCGATGCTGGTAAAATGGCTATCTCTGGACAATGAACATATTGTCCTGAATGAAAACGACATCATAGCCTGGCGATATCAACAACCACGCTGAATTGCATCAGTAGGGCGACCATCGCTATCTCAATAATGGCTCTCTAGAGCCAACTATTCTCGTTACTCGCTATATTGCTGCTTCTCCTCTTCTTGCAGTATCTGCTGCCTCTGCCTGCTGTACTCATCATAATTTCCAGGTGAGCGAGGGCATGCCTCGTTATTAGACAGTTCGCAGTCGAACTTGCTCTCTTGCTGCAGGGCGCTGAATACAGTCCGCTTGCCGATGTTTTCACAAGCAGTTGCGCCTAACGCCATTAACACAATAACAATCAGCTTACTGAAATCGATCACAATTTCCTGTTTTATCCTGATTCCTAATCACCCTGGACATTTAGGCTTATTATATGCCTGCAGGTAACCCTTGTTGTACAGTGTCATAGACTACACATCCCGCGGCAAATAGTCAGTGGTGAATTTGATGCGGCAGTGTACTCAGCTGCATAGAAACCGTTACAAAAAGTTAAAAATTGATATGAATATACAACAGACATCGCAGGGACTTGAACGCCTGGTATTTGATAATAAGTTCACCAGGGAACTGCCTGCTGATCCCGAGCAGAAAAACTTTCGACGCCAGGTAGAGCAAGCGTGTTTTTCAAGAGTGAGACCCGCTGTCGTCAGTCACCCGGAAAAAATTGCCTGCGCGCGAGAAGTTGCAGAATTAATCGACTTGCCTGAGTTCGAGTGCGACAGCCAACGTTTTGCCGATGTCTTTTCAGGGAATGCTTTATTGGATGGAATGGATCCTTATGCCATGTGTTATGGCGGCCACCAGTTTGGCAACTGGGCTGGGCAGCTAGGTGATGGGCGAGCAATCAATCTTGGTGAAGTAATCAACAAGAAGGGAGATCGTTGGATTTTACAGCTAAAAGGGGCGGGGCCGACACCCTACTCACGTGATGCAGATGGTCTGGCAGTACTGCGCTCATCGGTCAGGGAATTTCTTTGCAGTGAAGCAATGTTTCACCTTGGTGTTCCAACTACCCGTGCCCTAAGCCTGGTATCAACTGGCGAACAGGTAATGCGTGATATGTTCTACGATGGTAATCCGACACTAGAGCCGGGGGCGGTTGTTTGCCGTGTGGCTCCCTCTTTTCTTCGTTTTGGGAATTTCGAAATACTGTCATCGAGGGGAGATACCGATACCTTGCGAGCGTTGCTTGACTATACCCTGCGCACCGATTTTCCTCATCTCGGCAGCCCTTCACAGGAAGTCTATCTGCAGTGGTTTGAAGAAGTATGCAGCAAGACGGCAGAGATGGTTGTGCACTGGCAGCGGGTAGGTTTTGTCCATGGAGTGATGAACACTGACAATATGTCAGTTCTTGGCCTGACTATTGACTACGGGCCATACGGCTGGCTCGAGGATTATGATTCGGACTGGACACCGAACACCACTGATGCAAGTGGCAGGAGATATCGCTTTGGCAGCCAGGGCCAGGTTGCGCAGTGGAACCTGTTTATGCTGGCGCAGGCGATTTACCCCCTGATAGATGAGCCTGAGCCATTGCAAAAGGCGCTCGATAGTTTTGCCAGGCAATACACTTCGGGCTGGAATGCTATGATGGCAAACAAACTTGGGTTGTCTGAATACAGGCCTGCTGGTGATGATGAGCTGATAGCTGAGTTGTTAAATGTTTTGGCGCAGCTCGAAACAGACATGACTATTTTTTATCGCAGGCTGACGAATATTTCTTCCGCCACATCTCCGGATGCCAGTGACTCTGAGCTGATTTTTCCACTTCAGGACGCCTACTATGATCCAGCACAGCTTGATATTGAGGTTTCTAAAAAGATAGCGGGCTGGTTACGTAAATATATTCATCGTTTGCGAAAAGATGCAATGGATAATACTCAGCGAGTGCAACAGATGAACAGTGTTAATCCCAAATATGTACTGAGGAATTATCTCGCGCAGCTCGCTATTGATAAGGCACATGAAGGTGATTATTCAATGATCAATGAGCTGTTGGAACTGCTCCGTAATCCCTATGCCGAGCAGCCGGCTAACGAACGATTTGCCGAGAAACGTCCAGACTGGGCTCGAGACAGAGCAGGCTGCTCAATGCTTTCATGCAGTTCCTGATAGCATCGCAGGATTTCCTATACATGTAGTGTTTGTGCAGATTCTGGTATCATCTATAACTCATTGATATTCTCATTATTCTGCAATACCCATTTGATTGAGAACAGCAATAACTTATTGATTTCTGATGCGACGCTTGGTGGTCAGAAATACAGTTACAATCCAAGAATGAAAATCACCCTAGGGAGCCTGCAGGTGAAAATTAAATTCCTATCCAGATCTATCTTGTCTGTCCTGCTAATGCTGGCATTCATGCTATCAGCATGCAATAAACCTGAGACACCACAGGAAGTGAGTCTTGCATTCTGGCAGTCCGTTATAAATGATGATGTGGCGGGTGTTGTGAAATATTCCACCCTCGGCAGCGAGAACAGCTATGATGCTTTTGCGCGTGATTGGAAAGGAATGATCCCATCGTGGGGGAAAATCATAATAGAAGAGCGTGAAGCCCGTGTGCATACCCATATCTCAGCTCCTGATGCTGCAAATAGTGAAATGCTTTATTTTGTTACCTACCTTATAAAGCAGGGTAACGAGTGGAAAGTGGATTACGATCAGACCGAGAAGGTTGTGCGAGCCAGTTCGGCTGTTGCCGATTTTGTAAACCGGATAACGACGATAGGTGATGATATTTCTCAGCAGTTTGAAGAAGCAGGAAAAACCGTCACCAGCGAGCTGGAAGCCCTGAATAATAAGTTAATAGAGTTGACAGAAAGCCTTGGTAACCAGGCGAGTCTTGCAGTCAAGGAATATAGTGAGATTATGCGCCGTCATCTTGATGAACTTGCTGGCTCGATAGAAAATGCCATTCAGGAGCAGGACAAGAACATTGATCCTGCTGACAAAGAAATGATGGAAAACACGGTTAAGGAGCTGAACCAGAGCAGTAAAAAGCTTGCTCAGCCAGATATGAACAGTATTGCAGAAACTGGTGAGGTGATCATTATTACCAGGAAGAATCTAAATACGATTAATGCGGAAACTTTTGAAGATTATCAGAGTCAGTGGCAGGAATGGATAGACAAGGTCAATGTCGACCTGATGAATCTATTTAATGAAATATCTGCAGAATAAATTGAGGAAGCTCAATTTAGTCCATTAACTCGACCTTTTCGTCTGAAAGATTCGGGTATTAATTGCTGTTTTCGGCGATAATCAGGATATTTAGATCGAAATCCACCTTTATCCAGAATAAATCAAAGATTATTTAAAACTGGCTTTGTTGGATCGCTGTAGTCATATATCATCCAGCATCAATATTTATTACCCGGAAATCTCCATATTCAATATTAGAAGAGGATTAAAATGAAATTGAGAAATATTACCCTGGCAGTGGTTGTCATGGCTTTTGCTGCGCCGGCAGTTTCAGTTGCTGCAGAGCTTAAAGACCATAAGCAGAAATTCAGCTATTCAGTTGGTTACCGACTGGCATTGTCACTTAAAGCTGAAGGGCTTGATGTAGATCCTGCCGCTTTCTCAACAGCGATGAAAGATGCCCTGTCTGGTGGAAAACCCGCATTGACAGACGAAGAGATGCAGGCTGCGCTGACCGAAGAGCGTGATATTCAGCTTAAGGCATTGCAGGAGAAAGTTGCAGAGAACAAGAAAGCAGGTGATGAATATCGTGCTGCAAATGCAAAAAAAGAGGGCGTTAAAACTCTTGATAACGGCATTCAGTACAAAGTAATTACTACAGGCAAGGGCAAACAGGCCAGTGCTGAGAGTGAAGTAACTGTGCATTACCGCGGTAAACTGGTCAACGGAACAGAGTTTGATTCCTCTTATCAGCGCAACAAACCGGCTACTTTCGGTCTGACAGGGGTCATCAAGGGCTGGCAGGAAGTGGTGCCAATGATGAAAGTTGGCGACAAATGGGAAGTCGTTATCCCTCCAGAGCTGGGTTACGCTGAGAAAGGCGCCGGCAATCTTATTGGCCCGGGTGAGACCCTGTTGTTCGAAATTGAACTGCTGGAAGTTAAGTAGCATAAGCTAACTTCGAAACTGCGAGGTTGATTTGTTAACTGATCTTCTGAGCTGGTGGGATCAAAATATCTGGCAGACTGATGTAAGGGGTCTGCCAGCATGGAAACGCAAACTACTGCTTTTCCTGCGTGGCACGCAATTGTTGATCTCCGAACTTCTGGAAGGACACAATAAGCTGTATGCGATGGGGCTGGTCTATATGACTATCCTGTCGCTGGTGCC
>Ga0316190_10003336_pt1 | contig 11665 bp, 13 predicted proteins | sample Eddworburrow2_MG_FD_204929 | JGI IMG/M metagenome (GOLD analysis project Ga0316190, IMG submission 204929) | Coastal sediment microbial communities from Maine, United States - Eddy worm burrow 2 | ecosystem: Environmental > Aquatic > Marine > Coastal > Sediment | place: USA: Maine | collected... | reverse complement strand
AGAGTTAGTTGATTATGGTCGCTATCACTTTGATACAGAAGAAAATTATTTTGAACAAACTAATTATCCTGATAAGCTTATCCATCAGTCTTATCACAATGATTATAATGAGAAAATTTTAGAATTCCAAAATAAATTTAGTGAAGAAAAAACAATAAAGATTGCATTTGAAATATCTGATTTTCTTGAGGAGTGGTGGATTACCCATATTAAATATGAGGATATGAAATATGTGGATTGGTTTAAGAAACATGACATCTCTTAGTTAAAAAAATGAATTTTGAAGTAGTTGTAACAATTTTAGGAATTATGATGTCTATGGCATATTTCCCTCAAGCTTTAAAAATTTGGAAAAATAAAACTTCTAAAGACATTTCTATACTTTCTTATAGCATTTTTGCTTTAGGAACATTGGTTTGGACCATTTATGGTATAAATGTGGGCGACCCGGTAATTATTTTGAGTTTCGGTGTTGGTGTGATAGGCTCATGGTCTGTATTATTCCTTTCCATTTTATTTAAAAATAGATAAAATAAGGGTTATAAACCCTTAATAGCTTCAGTCTGCGGACACTGCTGTCGGCTCGGAAACACCCAAGCTTTCAGCTCGGCATTTCTCTCGCCCTACGTCGCTAATAACCTTATGGCAACATATAACGACTTTAAAAAAATAGAAATAAAAATTGGGGAGATACTTTCAGTAGAAAAAGTCCCTGAAACAGACAGACTTTTAAAGTTGTCTGTTAATTTTAACGAGGAAGAGCCCCGAACGATTGTTTCTGGTATTTCTGAGTATTATGAAGATGAACAAGTATTAGTTGGTAAAAAATGTACTTTCGTTACGAACTTAGAACCCAGAGAGATTAAAGGAGTAGAAAGTAATGGAATGATTTTAGCTATTATTACGGAAGATAAAAAATTCTCTCTTTTAGAACCCCAAGAAGATATCCCTGCTGGTTCTCAGGTTGGATAAAAAAGTATTAGATTTTCGACTCAAGGAATATCGAAAAGTTGTAGTAAAGATTCGCTTTTAGGCGGCTTCTTTAGGTGTTATAATGGGAGGTATTAAAAATAAAATTTATATATATGTTTGAGAAAAAATACTTAATAATAGGAGGAATTATTGTAGCCTTTGTGGGCTTATTAATGTTTAACGGACAAAAAGCTCCTCAAGAGTTAGTGGCTTGGATTGAGATTACAAATCCTAGTGTCTTTACTCTGGAAGCTCCCCAAGGAAATGTCTTAAAGGAATTACAAACAGGAGACCAAGTTCAGCGTGGGGATATTATTAAAACAGATTTAGAAGCCACTGCTAATATTTACATCTCTGATGGGTCTATTGTTCGTATTAGTCCAGACACAGAATTTGTTTTAGATGAAATAAGTTTTGATAAAGATAAAAAACAACTAGGAGTACAAATCCAATTAAACAAAGGAAAAATTTGGTCCAAAGTTTTTGAATTATCAACACCCGATTCATTCTGGGAGGTTAAAACAACTAATACGGTAGCCGTGGTTAGAGGTACTGCTTTCGGTGTTGAGGTTGTAGACGGTACAACAAAAGTTATTGGTTCTGAAAATACAGTAGAGGTTTTAGCTATTAACCCTCAAACTCAGCAAATTATTGAAGGTAATATTGCTATGGTTACACCCGGTAAAGTCATTGAAATTTCAGATGAAGAAATTGAAGCTTATGAAGCAGAAGAAAGTTTACTAGAGGAACTTCTTGAAGACTTTAGGGAAGATCAAGAGGGAGAAGAGTGGGTTAGGGAGCATGAAAAAGAAGATAGTGATTATGATGATGATATTGAACTTCTTGAAGAACTTGGTTTAGAAAAAGAAGAAGTTAGGGACGAAGTTATTAAAAAAGTAGAAGAGAAATATAGAAGACATCAAGAAGAAGAAAGATCAGATACGGAAGATAATGAGATAAAAGATAGTGAAGAAGTAGATAGAGAAAGTTCTGTTTCATCAGAAGAAGAAGATGGTGAAGTTCAAAAAAGTGAATCTGACAGGGAAACAGATAAGGATCAAAATAAATTAGAAACTCAAGAAAGTACTGAAGATAAATCTAATCAATATGATGGAGATAGTCAAAGTGATTCATCAGTAGAAACTAGAACTGAAACTGAAACTGAAAGTAAAAATGAAACTGAGACTAAAACCGAAAATGATGCGCTAAAAGAAGTAAAAAGTTCAGAAGCATCAGAAATTGAAAAAGTTGAACAAGAAACAAAAACTTCTGATTCAAACTCCGACTCAGAAGAGAATGAAAAAGATGATCTTGAAGGAAATACTGGTTTATTGTTTTATTTAGATCAGTTTAGTATAAAAAATACTTTGAGTTGGATGTAGTTTTAAAAAGGTTTTTTAAGTTATGACAACTAAAATAATTTATCCTCTAATTGGTATACTAGTTGCTTTGTTATTAAGTTTTTCTTATAACGCTGGTCTATTCTCTGGTATTAATAATTTTTTTGGAGATATTTTATTTAGTGCTCAATCAGTTGATGAGGATCTGGTTATTGTAGCTATTGATAATGAATCAATTCAAAAAATTGGACAATGGCCATGGTCTAGATCTGTTTTTGCTGAAGCTTTAGCTAATTTAGAAAAATCAAATCCTAGAGTTGTAGGTATTGACGTTATTTTATCTGAACCTTCACGAATTAGTTTAGAAGATGATTTATCATTGACTCAAACTCTTGGAGATCTTGCCTATCCAGTAGTTTTTCCAGCTGAAGCTAATTCTCTATACTTAGGAGCACATGGATTAGAGGCTTCTGGTTATTTTGAGACATTACCATTGTTTGGCGATCAACCCCAAGTCAGTCTTGGTTTAGTGAATTTAATTGCTGATAATGATGGGATAGTTCGCCGTTTTCCTTTGAGTTTAAAAACAGACGATAAAGTTATTCATAGTTTTGCTTATGAGGTTTTGATTAGAGGAGGCTTAGATATTCCCAATGAATTAAAATTGGACGAAATTAATCGTATTGTATATAAAGCATCTCCGGGTTCAATACGAAAAGTTCCATTTTGGCGTGTACTCTCTGAAGAAGTATCTCTTGAAGATAAAATTGTTTTTATTGGTTCAACAGCCCCAGACCTTAATGATAATAAATTAACACCATTGGGTAGAGGCTTAGGAATGCCTGGAGTTGAAATTCATGCCAATATTGCCAATCAATTGTTGGTTGGTGATCAATTAGTTAATCTACCTAAAACCTGGTCTATTCTATGGATTTTTCTGGCAGCCTTATTGCCGGCTTTAATTTTTTTGTCTACTCGTAATAGCTATTTTGATATTCTGGGAACATTTATTATTGGTTTAGGTCATCTTTATGTAATTGTTTTATTGTTTGATAAAGGATTTTTTGCTGATATTTTACATATTAATTTAGCTTGGATTCTGTCATTAATATGTTTATTAAGCTATAAAGCTTTCTTCTACGAAAGAGGTAGTAAAGAAATAAAACATATTTTTTCAAAGTATGTTTCCGACGATGTTCTTAATGAATTGTTAAAGGATCCTAAAAAAGTATCTTTAGGTGGAGAAGAAAAAGAATTAACTATTTTATTTTCAGATATTAGAGGATTCACAAGTCTTTCTGAAAAATTAGAGCCTCAAGAATTATTTGATATTTTAAATGATTATTTTTCAGCCATGACTGATAAGATTTTGAGGAATGAAGGAGTTTTAGATAAATATATAGGTGATGCTATTATGGCTTTTTGGGGAGCTCCAATGGAAAGCGAGAATCAAGCAGATCACGCTGTTCAAGCTGCTTTAGAGATGATTGAAGCTTTGGAAAAATTTAATAAAAAACTTAAAGAAGAAAAAGGAGTAGAAATTAATATTGGAATTGGTATTTATACAGGGAAAGCTATTGTAGGAAATCTTGGCTCTGAAACACGCTTTGATTACACAGCCATTGGTGATTCGGTAAATGCTGCTTCTCGTATAGAAGGTTTAACTAAAGACTACGACGCTAAAATCATTATTGGAGAAAATACTAAAAATCAACTAAAGAAGCAATATAAATTAAGAGATTTAGGGGCGACGATGGTTAAAGGTAAAGCAGAGTCTCTAAACATCTACGCAGTAGATAATTAATACGTTAAAATAGCGCTTAACATAGCCAAAATATCATTTAAATATTTTGGCTAATTATAATTTTTTTAGCATTTTTAAAAATAACTTTATACACACTTGTATAGTAAAAAAAATACATTAGTGATATATTGTAAGTATTATTAAACCGTCAAAAACGGTTTAGAGTATTTTTTAAAAAAATTTTAATAATAACAAAAAGAAAATTAATTATATGAAAAAGATATTATTTTTAGCTATCCTTTTAGTTGCTCTAGGAATTACTGGTGCAGCTCAAGCAGCTACAACCACAGACTCTACAACTCCTGTTGTAGAAGCTGTTGAAGTAGTAGAAGTGGCTGAAGTGGGATTATTACCTACTAGTCCTTTTTACATCTTCAAATCTTTTGGTGAAGGTTTAGTATCACTATTTATTTTTGGTGATGAATCTAATGCTCGAAGAGCAGTAGAATTATCTAACAAAAGATTAGCTGAAGCTGAAGCTTTAACAGAAGCTGGTGAAACAGAAAAAGTAGCAAAAACAATTGAAAGATATCACAAACAAGTCGAGAAAGCTTTAGACCGAGCGGAAAAAGCTAAAGAAGGTGGTAAAGATGTTAATGATATTGCAACAGAAGTTGCTGGTTCAACGTTAAAACATCAAGAAGTTCTATCTAGGGTTTATGAAGAAGCTCCAGAAGAAGCTTTAGAAGGATTAATGAGAGCCATGGAAGCTAGTTCCAAAGAATATGAAAGAGCTTTCCGAGCAATTTCTCAAGAGGGAAGAGATGAATTAGGAGATGATCTTGATGAAAGAAGACTAGAAAGAGAAGATCGTTTTGAAGAATTAAGATTTAAAGGTGTTCCTCTTCCAGAATTCAAAAGTAGAGAAGAGATTGAATTAGAAGAAGAGTTTGAACTAGAAGATATGTTGAGAGAACTTGAGGATGAGTTAAACGGATTAGAAAGAGGTGAAGGTGCTGAAGGAGATAGAGAAAGAGAAGGAGTTCGAGAAATGGAAAGATCTGAAACCTTTGAAGTTCATGAAGCTCAAGAAGGTTTTGAAAGAGAAGATGATGATAATGAAAGAGATGATGATCATGATGATTATGATGAAAGAGATAGATATTAATAATTTAAATATTTCTTAAACAAAAAGAAGACCCTAAGCGGTCTTCTTTTTGTTTAAGAAAATAACTTTAATAGTTTAATTTTGCTTTACTATGTTTGATTTAAAAAATAAAATCGCAATTGTTACAGGGGCTCGAAGAGGTATGGGGAGAGCTCATGCTTTAGCTTTAGCTAAACAAGGTGCTAAAGTAGCCGTTACTGATATTGACGAAGGAGAATGTTCTCTTGTTGTTGATGAAATAAAAGCTAACGGGGGAGAAGCTATTTGTTTAAAGATGGATGTCACAAATCCCGAAGAAGTAAATGAGGTTTTTGATAAAGTGGTTGCTCAGTGGGGGCGTTTAGATATTCTGGTTAACAATGCTGGAATTTATGCTCCTAAGCCTGCTCTTGATATGACTGAGGATGATTGGGATAAAACTATAGATATAAATTTGAAAGGTTACTTTTTCTGCGCTCAAAGAGCAGCTAAAGAAATGGCTAAAAATAAATGGGGGAGGATTGTGAACATCACCTCTGTTGCTTCAGGTCAGGTTGGGGTAGGGATTAGTGGTGGTTCTCATTACACTGCTTCCAAGGGAGGTATTATCGGTATGGTGGAAACACTGGCTATCGAATTTGCTCCTTTAGGGATTAACGTAAATGCGATTGGTCCGGGAGCTATAGATACTCCTATGGTTCAGGCGTCCAGCCTCTCAAAAGAACAACTAGACGGCATTTTAAATAATGTTCCCTTAAAAAGAATGGGGCAACCAGAAGAAGTAGCCGCTGCGGTTGTCTTCTTGTCTTCGGAAGAAGCTAGTTATATTACCGGAGCTACTCTATTTGTGGATGGCGGTTGGCTAGCTGCTTAATTGACAAAATGCTTAAAAGGTGATAAGATATATTACAAATAAGTTTAAAATTATTAAATTAATTAAAAAAATATGGTAGAACAAAATCAAGAAAAACAAGAAGCTGGTTCAGATAAAAAATTAGAAACTTTTGAAAAACCAAAATCAAGTCCTGAAGACATAAAAGAAGCTTTAATTGAAATATCAAAGATTGCTAATAATTTAGATGTCTCTCAAGAAGATCTAGATGCATTTGAAGCATTAAATGCAGACGAAGAAACACAAAAGGTGGTAGGAAATTATTATAAAATACCCTTGCAAGACAGAGAAGCAACATTTGAGCTTATAAAAGCTCTAACAGCTGGAGATGACGAAAAAATAAAGGCCACACTAAGGGATTCTTCTGAAAATAACACAATTCATTAATATTAAATCACCTCAAATTAAAAAAACACTGCTAAAAAGCAGTGTTTTTTTTATTGTAAAAATTAATTTGATTATTCGTTTAAATATGTTAGATTGAGCTTGAGTTCTTTAAAAATTTAAGGAGGTACAAGGTGCGTCTTACAAGTTCTGAAAAGATTAAATGTCGCCTTGATGGGGATATTTCTTTAATCAAATCACATGCTCGTTTTATTATCTATGTTGATGATGAAGGGTTTCCTTTGCGTATGCTTGAAAGGGAGGAAGGCTATAAACTAGATGTGTTAGCTATTATCGGTTCAGCTGAAGTAGAAGATATGTATTTTCCTGAGGTTATTTTGCTGGAAATTGGCATGGGTAAAACTAAGCCATATCACGATGCTAAGGTTCCTAAAAATTTACACAAAGAAGGTGAAACCACCTGGATTCACAAAAGGCAAAAAATGGCTTCTTTGAGTCAAAAACAATTGTCGAATCTATGGCCATATCTTGAAAATATTTTAGTTGGGAAAGCCATAAAGCAAATGTCTGGTTGGAAAAGCCATACACGGGTTCTTCCAAATTCTCTTGTACGTATTAGTCATGGAAATAGGGGAATCCATATTAAAGATACGTTTAGAGAAGTTAAATCTGGAGTACGTTTTTCCGTGTCTTTTGCTGACATGGAGATGATTAAGGTTGTTCTTTCTTCTCATCTTATATATATGAAAGAAACCATGAGGAAGTTAAGTTATAGTTTGAATCGTTTTTTGCAAAGATATAAAAATTCTAGTTATTCATCAAAAGAGTTAAATCTTTTTACAAAATCTGAACACGGAGGAGTAAAAGCTATTGTTCAGTATTGTGATAACATTCCAGCTTTACATATCGCTAAAATGTTCCAAGAAAATATGATTGGAAATCGTAGTCTCCTAGAGCAAGTTTTTGAGCAATTTGGTCTTTGCGATATGGAAGATGTTTTTTTCTTTATGGAAATTTTGGAAAAAATTAATCCTAGAATAATCTTTGAGGAGGCGACTATTTGGATTCCAACAGAGGGATTTAAAAAAGGACGAGATTCTTTAGTGTTTCAAGTTCAACCAAATGTATTTTTTGAAGGAAATAAGGAGGATCAATGAGTGGATTAATTTTCAATGAAGAAAAAGCAAAACATTATATTCGTTTAGCTGATTCTTCTTATCAAAGACACGACAATCTGTATCGGTATCTTCATGCTGATATAATGGCAGCCCCTCAGCATAAGAATTTTCCAAGGGGCTTAGAAGTAAGGTCTTTGGAATATAATCGATGGTTATTTTTCGCTACCTTACTGAATTATCGTTCGGTTAGTGAAAAAGTTTTTCCTATGGCTGTTACTCTGTGGGATAAGTTTCCAGAACTTTTTTCATCCGATATTTGTCAGATGAAAGACGACTTGGTTATTAAGGCTTTAAAGGATGAGGACATTCGATACACAAGCCCTAATCAAGCAGGTATTCGTTGGGGGGCATCGGCAAGGGCTTTGTTCACGCACTTTGATGGTGATCCTCTCAATATTTTTTCTGAAGTTAAATCAGTTGATGATTTTATATCACTAAAGAAAAAATTAGAGAGAGAAGGTAACGTATCTTTCCTTGGTTATGGACCAAAACTTTTCAGCCTTTTGGCAATTTTCTACGAAGAGTTAGGTTTAATAGACCACCTAGAGGGTTCACTTCCTGTTGATCTGCATATTCAAAGAATTTTTATAACTTTGGGTATTGTTGATGTTGTTGAAAGTGGTGGAGAGCAGGATGCGATGGCTGTAGCTGAATTTATTCGCCCTCGATTAACAAAACTATGTTATGAGTTGGGTGTTAAGCCACTAGATCTATCCCATGCCCTTTGGTTTTTAGGAAGCAATGTTTGTACAAAATGCACAAAAATTACCAGTGAATTACGAGAGTGGGCTTGTCCTTTTGCTGAATATTGTCCTGGTCCGATAGATTCAATGCCTTACAGTAGAAGGGGAAGGTGGAATTTTGAAGAAAGAAGGCTTTTTTCACAAAATGAAGATCCTCGTGACTTTAAACTTGTTCTTGGTGAATCATCGTTACTTCTACCTCCAGAAAAAACCCGAAGAGTTATAAAAACTCCAAATGAGGTGTATTCTTCTACAGAAGAAGATCCTCGTGTTTTTGAACTTTTTGGTTAAAAAAAATAACGGCGAGGTAATTACCTCGCCGTTTTGTTTTTGTGTGACTTTTAAATTGCCTGCATAAACAAAATAATACCAGTTAATAGAGTGCTTAACCCAAACCACATAATCCAACGAACTATTTTTTTATGCCATAGAGGTTGTTTTTCTCCATTAATTTTAAATAAACATATCGTTATTAAAATGGAAAAAACAATAGCTAAGGGAATATGAAAACACAAAAGAAGTGAATTTTCAATTCCTAACTCTATCCCAAAAATAGAAACTATGTTTTTCGAAGGAATATTCAACCATCCAAAAATAACAGAGATTTCTATCACTACTACTAAAAGTAGTAAAATAACAGAAAAAAGGTAAGCCCTCATTTTATGCCGTCGTTTCTCTGGTAAGGATTCAAATAGTATTGCACGAGAGCTTTTCAATCCATATATCCAAGTTGATATAAATAAAGCTATTAGTCCAAAAACAATTAAAGACAGTAGTATCGTCATCCAATTCTCCCTTTTTGATATTTGATAATTAAGAACTTGCTATGGTAGAAAATATCATAAAATACAAAATAGAGCAATCTTTCTAGATTAGGACTAATACCCAAAAAATTAAAGCTAGAACAATTGAAAAGATTTTTTCAATCCAGTTTTTAAAAATTAAATAGTAGAGAATACCTCTTTCTTTATTTTCTTCCGATAGATTTCTTTTAACAAAAATATTAATTAAGCTACGCATGTTTTCTTTAGGTATTTCCTTAATTTCCCCATTGTATGCTAATGAAACAGTCCCTCTTTCTTCAGAAACAGCAATAGCCAGGGCATCAGTTTCTTCCGCAACACCAAGGGCTGCCCTGTGGCGTGTTCCAGTAAATTCTTTATTTCTTTCATGTCGAGCCAGTGGTAGGTGGGCGCCAAAATATTTTATTTTATTATTTGAAATTATAACAGCACCGTCGTGTCCAATACTAGAAGTATCAAAAATACTAAGTAGAAGAGGAACAGAGATTCTTCCCTCCAATATAGTTTCTCTCATAATAGAATGTTCTAGAGGATGCTCTCCTTCAAAAACAATAAGAGCACCAATTTTTTTATTGGCCATTATTTCAACAGCTCGGACAACAGCATTTGTTACTTCTTGAGAAATAGAAATATTTTTTTGAAGAGCCATTTTCCTCCCAGAGATAGCAAACCATTCAAAAAACCTCCGAATCTCTCTTTGAAAGACAATAACTAATATTACAAATAGAAATGTTAAAAATGGTTGTAGAAAATAATTAGTTAACGTTAGATCAAATATTTTTGAAATATAAGCAACAGCAAGTAAAGTAATAATGGCATTAAAAATAAAAAATGATCTAGTTTCTTTAATGAAAATAAAAATTAAGTAGATAATGGCGGCAATAATAGCAATATCAAAAAAATCTTTTATTTGAATAGTTGAAAATAAACTATAAAGATTATTAAAAAGTAGTGAGAATGTCATATGTTTAAAATGTTAATTCTATTGTACTAGCCAATATCAAAATTAACAAGTTTTCATTATGGGGAATAAATAATTGGTATGAAATAAGGATAAATGATAATCTTTAGAGTATGAAAAAGGATCGTTTTATTTTAAAAGCAGGATTTAAGTCTGCCGTTATCTGGGGGCTTTTAATTCTTTTAATTTTTGTCGTTTTGAATCCTATAACTAGATTTCAGGATTCTAGAGATTCAACTAGATGGTCTGAAATTTCTAATATTTTAATAGCTATTAAAATTGATCAAATAGATAATGGAGGTAGTTATTTACCAGCTATTAGGGAAATAGATGATGATAGTATTTACATGATTGGTACAGATAATAATAGTTGTAATATTTACACTTGTGACACAACGGTAACAAGTTCTGCTTCTTGTGTTGATATTAGTAGTTTAACCATAGAGGGTTATTTAGGTTCTATTCCTGTCAGTCCAAATGGTGTTGGCTTATGGACAACTGGACATACTGGTTACACATTAGAAAAAGACTCATCTGGTATTTTAACAGTTAGGTCTTGTGAATCTGAAAATACTACAGAGATATTTATTTCAGAATAAAAACTTTATTTTAATAAAAATGTTAAAATATAAGTATGTTAGATATTGAAGTCAAAAAAATAAAAGAGGATGATCAACAATATTTCTTTGATGTTCAGATAACAGAAGAAAATAATACAACGGAACATCAAGTAATACTTTTTAAGAACGACTATAATAGGCTATCTAAACAGAAGACACCAGAAGAATTTATTAAGAAGTCTTTTGAGTTTTTATTAGAGAGAGAAAGTAAAGAATCTATCTTAAAAGAATTTAATATTTTAGATATAAACAAATATTTTTCTGAATATGAAAGAGAGATACAATCATAATGTTTAATTTAAATAAAATTATTATACTTATAGCTATTCTGGTTTTTCCCGTAGCTTATATTAATGCAGAAAATATTACAAATAGTGGTTTTATTGCTGGTAATATTTGGTATTCTCAAGACCCGTTTTTTGCTGGTGAAGAAGTAAGGATTTACACCATTGTTTTTAACAGTAATCAAGATGATCTCCTTGGAACAATTGAATTTTATAATAACGATGAACTGTTGGGCACCAAAGATTTTTCTTTATCAGGGGGAGGGAATACTCAAAATATATGGATTGATTGGGTGGCTACAGAAGGTGTTCATAAAATATCAGCTAAAATAGTAAAACCTAGGATCTCAAAAGTTGGTGGAGAAGAAACCATTATTTCTTTAGAAAATAATCAGACAGGGGAAAATGAAAGGATTGTTGATGTAGATACTGATGGGGATAGAATTGGAAATACAAAAGACTCAGATGATGACAATGACGGTATTTTAGATATAGAAGACACGAAACCATTAACTTTTGACGCTATTCCAGAACCAGAAGAAGACTCTTTAATAGACGATGTCGCAAAATTAGTTAAAGAGAATACTCCCGAGGTTGTTGTTGAGCAAACAACAAATATTATTGAAAAGGTGGAGG
>Ga0316190_10003332_pt1 | contig 11674 bp, 10 predicted proteins | sample Eddworburrow2_MG_FD_204929 | JGI IMG/M metagenome (GOLD analysis project Ga0316190, IMG submission 204929) | Coastal sediment microbial communities from Maine, United States - Eddy worm burrow 2 | ecosystem: Environmental > Aquatic > Marine > Coastal > Sediment | place: USA: Maine | collected... | reverse complement strand
ATTATCAGTGAAAATTAAATCCGCTTGCCAATGGTTCTTCTTCCTGGAAGCTCTTGATTTTTTTTACAAAATTCCTGATACTGTCCAATCAATTTGTTGAAATTTTAAACATTAATTTTGGATTATAGTATGCATCTCTTTACCCTGGTTGATTCTTTTCATAAAACCTGCAAAGACATACCCGACAAAATTGCTTACCGTTACAAGGAAGAAAATAAATGGCATGCCATTACATGGCAACAGCAGTTCGAAGCTTGTCGGAAAATTTCAAAAAGTTTAATTGCGCTCGGTGTAAGTAAGGGAGCCAAAATTAATATTCTTGCGCAAACCAGTCTTGAATGGGTTCAGTGCGATTTGGGTATACTTGCTTGCGGAGCTGTTTCGGTTGGCGTCTATCCTTCGAGTTTGGCCGCAGATTGCCGTTACATTATTGATCATTGCGGCGCCGAGATTATCTTTGTTGATCAGCAGGAGCAGGTAGAAAAAATTTTGGAAGTTCGCAACGATCTGCCTGCGTTAAAGCATATTATTTTAATGAACATGGATGCCCCTGCCACAACGGACGCGTTGGCGTGGCAGGATTTTTTGGAAATGGGCGCTGAAGTGTCGGACGGAATCCTGGAAGAACGGAAAAAGAACATCCATCCTGATGATATGGCTTTTATTGTTTATACATCTGGAACAACGGGTCAACCCAAGGGCGTAATGTTGAGCCACCATGCCACTTTGTTCACCTATATTGCAGCAATGAACTCCTGCCACCTGCTAAATCATTATGAAACATTGCTTTTTCTGCCGCTTGCCCACGTTTATGCGCGCGGCTTTATTTATCTTTGCATTGTAAAAGGCATAACAACCGCCTTTGTCGAGAATGTTAATACAGTCGGCGATAACCTTAAGGAAATCAAACCCCATTTCTTTGTAAGCGTGCCTCGTGTTTTTGAAAAAATTCAAGAAAAAATTATTACTGAAGTTCAAGCTGGAAGCCCGTTGAAGAAAAAAGTGTTTAATTTGGGCTTAAAGCTGGGTCTTCAAAAAAGCAAATTGCTGCAACAGAAAGAGACCGTTCCAAACCTGCTTCTTTTCAAATGTGCGTTTTTTGACTTGTTTGTCTTTAGCAAAATTCAGAATGCGCTTGGCGGCAGACTAGCCTGGACTGTTGCCGGGGGCGCTCCAAGTGATAAAAATATGTTGGAATTTTTCCATGCATGCGGCATTCTTATTCTTGAGGGGATCGGTATGACGGAAAATTGTTCTTTCTCAAATGTGAACCGCTTTGACAACTATAAATTCGGCACAGTCGGGTCGCCCGGACCGGGTATTGAGGTGAAAATTTCCAATAACGGAGAAGTATTGACCCGCGGTGAAAATACAATGATGGGCTATTACAAAGACTCAATAGCAACCGGGGAAGCTATCGACAATGAGGGATGGCTGCACACGGGCGATATTGGTGAAATTGATGAAGACGGTTTTTTAAAAATAACGGATCGAAAAAAAAATATTATCGTGACATCGGGAGGTAAAAATATTGCGCCGCTAAAAATTGAACAAGCTTTGCTCAATTCACCCTTTGTCAGTCAGGCGTTGGCGTATGGCGATCGAAAAAAATATATCACAGCGCTCGTCACCTTAAACGCCGAGGCCGTTAATTACTGGTGTCATTACACTGGCGCCAGTCAAAAAAAACTGGAAGATTTGTGCAGTGATTCAGGTGCAATACAACTGATTGCGGATGAAGTTGCAAAGGCCAACAAAGGGCTTGCTTCCTTTGAGTCGATTAAACAATTTAGAATATTGCCATATCAATTTAGCATTGAAAATGGTTTTCTGACGCCGACGCTTAAATTAAAACGAAAAGTAGTCATTGAAAAGAATCGCGCTGTCTTGGAAAAGATGTATCAATAATTATTTCGTCTCGTCGCTTTTCGGAAACCTGATTTAGACAGACAAAGACATCTTAAACCTCTGGAAGCGGAATGCCTCCAGAGGCTTAAGTACTCATTTTGTTCAATCAATCATCAAGACTTTTTGCCCAAAAATGTGGCGCCGTCTTCACTGAGATTTTTGACATAAGTTTCAGGCGATTCGGCGAATTTTTCATCGCAACCAGGACAGCAAAATCCGTAGTTTTTCCCACCATGCTCAACGATTTCAACGTCAGCGGTAACCTCGCCGCCTGATACAGGACATAATTTGTTCCAGGCTTGGTTGCCTTCTACAGCGACAGCTTCTTCAGCATGCCCGGCGTGTTCAGCGTGCTCAGCTTTTGCAGCGTCGTGATTTTCCACAGCAGCCTTGTCCTGAGGGGCGTCGCCCTGTTCACTTTTTGAACATCCAAAAGCAAGCAGTACTGCGAAAGATAGTGTGATGAGTATTTGTTTCTTGAACATTTTGTTCTCCTTATGATTATTGGTAAGTAACTAACTTCAAATCAAAATAATATTCCGAAGGCTTCTCAACCGACGACTTTGTTTTCGTTTTAGGTCAATTACTCGTTAATGGTTGATGTAAGAAATCGTTGTGATTTTTTATTAAAATGGTTTACCAGTTTGATGCTTGCCGTATATTGTTTTCGCGCCCCTTTTAAAAAGTAGAAAAATAGCTGTTGGTGATTTTTGGGGCAAGATTGAGAAACCTCAACCCACTGGAACCTTCCGAGTTGAGAGGCTCTATTTAGCATGAATAATGCCAATTTGGGCGCTGAGTATAGCCTGAACTTACTTTTGCCAACAAGGGTTGCTTTTTTTGTGAAGCAGTAAGAAACTCCAAATAGCACTGCTATCTTTATTATAATGATTTTGCCCTGCACAGTTGCATTGCGTTAACTTGATTTTTGGCCTAAAGTAAAGTTTACGAATTTGACTTTTTAAAGAGTGTTTTAAGGAAGATCAGCGCAGATCAGCTCAAAAATGCTTCAGTAAGGAGAGAAAGATGAATTTCCCCGAATGGGAAGGAACGTAGTTGTCGATTTTTGAAGAGGGAGCGCTGAGTAATTTGCTTTGAAATAAACTGATCCGCATTTGTTTTTATGGTGTAAAGAAGATTGCAGTCGCTTTTAAAAGTACATTTTTTTTTGTTCTCCGGGCGCGGTCCAATGTATTGCAGAGGAGAAATTGGCGTGGGAAATTTTTTGCAGCAGTAGGGTGTTTCAAATGAATGCCCCTCTGGTTTTGAGCTGCAACAAGAAACTTTCTTTTCTCCAGTATTTTTCATCTCAGAGCATTTTGTTAAACGCTGTAAGGGGGTGGTGGTCGCGAGTAGTGAGAAGAGAAGAATGAAGCTGACTATTTTTCCCGACACCTTTAAAGACTTATGGTTATTCTGATTCATATTCTGTTTTCTTTCTAGTACACGTAAAAGAATACCGCCATGGATGGTAAAAAACAACAGATTTCTTGTTTTTTGTTTCTTCTTGTTAACTTTTATGGTTTTAGCGCTTCAATTTTGATTTACTTTGTGCAGCTTGTTTGTGTTTTCGCCGCGCAATGTTATTGTTGATAATTCGGCAAGCCGCCTGCCTTTCAATTTTTTGAAAGTCCAAAAGCATTTTTGTCGATCGCGAACGGTTACGCATTCGTAATCGAATTGATTGGACTCGTAATTCAAATATGTAACGTCATTTGAAGTCTCGCTTATATATTCAATTTTATCAAATTTAATTGTTCCGACTTAGTTGTTTATTATAAAACACTTATGTATTTGTTTTGTGTCGTTCCACGGAGGTATTTCTTTTGTAGTTTTTTGGCACACCTTTTGTCTGTGAGGGCTTTGTTTTTAAACATGGGTAGAACCATTCGACTGGTTTTAGAAGGTAGTTTGAATGTTCGAGAGAAGAAATTACAAAAGTGCCGGATTCATATTCGAAAAGTGAAGATGAGAAGGGACACTTATCTGGAAGAGAGGGAAAATTGGTAAATTGTGTTGATGTAAAAATTGCAAATGTAGGTCCCACCGAAATATCTACGCTAACCACTTTGATGGACTCATTGAGGGATTCTGACGAATATATTGATAGTATTGTGACATCCGGGTCTGATAGTAATTATATTGTAACAGTGAAAAAAGGTGAGCTGGCTCAATTAAAGGAGGCGCTCAGAGCTGTGTTGCGGGTTGTCACCGCTGAGCGGGTTGAAATTCAGCCATGGAATGGCTCTGAAAAAGGATGGTCTCACTAACGAGGTTAGAAACTTTCTTATTCATGTAAATCCACGCTCCATACATAATTTTAGCCGAACGTCAATTCTCCTCCTCCTGGTCAATGTTTCGTTGTTCAGTTGACTTTTATCTGAAGTTTTTAAATTTTTTTGTCATTATCTATTTTTCTTTGCCGGATGGAAGGTTTACTTTTCTTATCCCTCAAGGAGTTGTAGACTTTCTTTACCTTGGGTAAGTTGTTAGAAATTCTCAGGATAATTATTTGTTAAATGGAATTGGTTCTCTGGTTTTGACGCTTACAAAATCATCTAAAATCAGCGTGCCGAAATTTTAAGTTTTCACCCCCGCCTATAAGCTTCTTGTCAAAAAAGATAGTTAACCGCACATCAATTCCCTTGCCGTCTCGCCTGTACAACTTCAACTCGCGTTCCTTTTTTCTGCTTGACTATTCCTGAAACGGCTGTTTCTTTTTTCATTTTATCGGTTTTATTTTGGCTGAAAACTACTTATTCTTCTATTCTTATTTTGTAAGTGGAGTTCATGTTTGATGGATAAAAAGAGAATATTAATCGTCGGTGGTGTTGCGGGAGGCGCCTCTTGCGCCGCAAGAGCAAGACGGCTTTGCGAGAAGTGTGAGATAATTGTGTTTGACAGAGGGAAGTATGTGTCTTTTGCTAATTGCGGCTTGCCCTATTATGTGGGCGATGTGATTACCGAGGAACAGGATTTGATTGTTGCCACGCCGCAGCTTTTTAAAGAGAGATTCAATGTTCAGGTTTGCACTGAAACGGAAGTTTTGTGTATCGACCGGGAAAAAAAGCAGATTGAAGTAAAAGATTTGAATACCGGGCAGCGCAGGTATGAACGTTATGACGCTCTCGTTCTTTCTCCCGGAGCTCGCGCCATTCGTCCGCCTGTTCCAGGTGTCGATTTACCGGGTATCCATGTTATTCGCACCATTCCGGATAGTCGTAAAATTAAGGGGGAGTTGAGCCATGTAAAAACGGCTGTTGTGGTTGGCGCAGGTTTTATTGGACTTGAGATGGCCGAAAACCTGGCGCGTCTTGGCATAAAAGTTTCCATTGTGGAAATGAGTTCGCAGGTGATGCCGCCTTTAGATGCGGAAATGGCTCATTTTGTCGAGCATCGGCTACGGGAAGAAAAGGTCGCGCTTTATCTTGGGGAAGGCATTGCAGGATTTGAGAAAAACGCCGTGGGCGGTTTAATAGCCATCAGTTCGGCGGGCAGCAGAATTGAGGCTGATATTGTTATTCTGGCGATTGGCATAAAGCCTGAAATTCAATTAGCAGTAGACTCTGGCCTTGCAGTCGGCGAACGGGGCGGCATTCGGGTTGATGAAAGAATGCGCACGAATGATCCACATATTTGGGCTATCGGCGATGCGGTTGAAACGGTTGATCACGTTACAAAGACATGGCAACTAATTCCACTTGCCGGTCCTGCGAACAGACAGGGGCGAATTGCCGCTGCGTCAGTAGTTTCTCAGCTTTATGACAACGCTTGTGTTGCAGGCAAGAGCGCCAAATTTCGCGGTGTGCAAGGCACAGCGGTTTGCGGCGTTTTTGAAGTGACCATTGTCATGACCGGCGCAAGTGAAAAGGCGCTAATTCGAGCTGGCGTCATCAATTATGAAAAGATATATCTGCATCCCGGAAATCATGTTAGCTACTATCCGGGCGCGCAAGCCATTCACATGAAAATTGTTTTTGACAAAACCAGCGGGCGGATACTTGGCGCGCAAGGGTTTGGAGGACATGGGGTTGCGCGGCGCATTGACGTTATTGCTATGGCTATGCAACTGGGTGGAACGGTATATGATCTGGAGGAGGCGGAATTATGTTACGCGCCGCAATATGGCGCTGCGAAAGATCCTGTTAACATTGCGGGTATGATTGCGGCGAATTATTTGCGCGGTGATTTGCCTTTGGCCAGATGGGAAGAACTGCAAACAAGCGGCGCTCAAATTATTGATGTGCGCGATGTTGATGAATTTGCGCTGGGGCATCTTCAGAATGCTGTAAATATCCCCTTGGAGCAATTGCGCCAACGCATGAATGAGTTGCCAAAAGAGCGTGAGCTTTGGTTGGTTTGCGCGGCCGGGCAACGAGCATATTATGCAGTGCGGACTTTGCTGCAAGCTGGATACAAGGTCAAAAATCTGTCAGGAGGAATGCAAATCTCCGGGGGGTTTTTGAAAGATATACCACGCAAAACGCAATGAGGGCGCGGAGAAAAGTCAGAGAAAGTCATTTGGGCTTTCTCCGCATGAGCCCCTCTTTTACAACAAACCGATTCTATCTGAATAATTTAATAAAGGCTGCATAGCCTTCTTCTTTTAAATTGTCTTTCGGAATGAAACGCAAAGAAGCTGAGTTAATACAGTAGCGCAGGCCAGTCGGTTGCGGCCCGTCATGAAACAGATGGCCGAGGTGTGAGTCGCCATGCTTGCTTCTGACTTCAATGCGTCGCATACCGAATGTTCGGTCTTCATTTTCAATCACATTTTCTTTGAGCAACGGTTTGCTGAAACTTGGCCAGCCGGTTCCTGATTTAAATTTATCTGTTGAACTGAAAAGCGGCTCGCCTGAAACAATATCGACATAAACGCCCTCCTGTTTGTTATTCCAATATTCATTTCGGAATGCCGGTTCGGTGCCGTTTTTCTGTGTGACCAGATACTGCAAACCCGTTAGACTTCCGCGTATGACTTCATCCGCAGCTTTTTGATATTTTTTCATCGAGGTCTTTGGCTCTGCTTTTCCCCATACTTTTTCGATAAATTGATCTCGACCAGAGCTTTTCCGGTAACGTTTATAATGCGCCGGATTTTTTTTGTAATAGTCCTGATGATATTCTTCCGCGCGGTAAAATGTGACCGCTTGCCGCACAGGCGTTACAATGGGTTTGTCAAAGACACCGGATTTTTGCAATGCGACTTTCGATTTTTCAGCAAGCTGTTTCTGCTCATCATTATGGTAAAATATTCCTGAAGTGTATTGACTGCCCCGATCATAAAAAGAGCCGCCTGTGTCAGTCGGGTCGAATTGTCGCCAGAATACCCGTAGTAGTTGTTTGTAAGTGATAACTTGCGGGTCGTAGGTAACTTGAACAGCCTCAACGTGCCCGGTTTTACCCGCGCTGACATCATTATAAGAAGGGTTGTCTTTATGGCCGCCAATGTATCCTGAAACAGCTTTTTGGACGCCGACAAGCTTGTCAAACGGCGCCTCGATACACCAGAAGCAACCTCCTGCGAACGTGGCTTTTTCAAGTGACTTCTCAACTCCACGTCCATTGCTATATAGCGCAAGGAGAGTCAGTATGATGCCCCAAACTGTTTTTCGCATCTTCTTTCCTTTCAAAATGAGATCATGATTTTTTTAAATTCGCCATATTGTTGAAACAGTCAACCAATGAAAAAGTAGTCGGTTCCATGTTTTTTGACAGCCTGGCTCTGCAAACAAGTTAAAATTACCATACAATAAAGCATTCCCCACCAGGAAAGATCAAATACTCCGAAGGGAGGCTCCAGACCCCGCAGGAAAGCTCAAATACCCCGAAGGGCGGCTCCAGACCCCGCAGGAAAGCTCAAATACCCCGAAGGGCGGCTCCAAACCCCGCAGGAAAGCTCAAATACCCCGAAGGGCGGCTCCAAACCCCGCAGGAAAGGTCAAATACCCCGAAGGGTGACTCCAAACCCCGAATGAACGGGTCACGTACAAGGAAGTGATAAATAGCCCGCAGAAGGCAAGCATTTGGCTGTGCCCATGTTGCCCCGGCGCTTGAGACCAATTAGCGCTTCCGGTGTTTTTCAGCATTTTAAAATGACGGCGGTAATATTCAATAGTGTTTAACTGAAAACTCGCACAAAGCTGCGTTTCACTCCCGAATGGCATAATCTGGAATGACACAAATTGTTGTTTTTCCGGAAGCCTGCTAAAAACATCTAAGCGCAACAACTTGAGACCAGGGCAATTTCGGTTAACTACAGAATAATTGACAGTATTGGCGGTGGGCTGTGTTTTTTTCACATGTTGACAGGTTATGTGCAAGAGGCAATGAAGCCGCTGAGGATAAAAGGGAAATATAAACAATTGTTCTTATACAGCCAATTTGGGCGTATAAGAACAATGGAATATACACGAACGTTAGCAGTAATTTAAAAAACAACTTCATCATAAAATGAAAATTAGAAAAATAGAATTCACAAACCATCCAATTTTTGATAATTTAAAACTTGACTTTACTGACAAAGACGGAAAAACTTTAAACACAATAATTATTGCTGGGGAAAATGGAGTTGGTAAATCACTTCTACTTAACGAAATATTTAATTTTTCTAAACTCACTTTATCAAATGAAAAACGTGACGAAAAGAGGAAATTTGAAATAGAGGTTTCTGATGAAGAAATTCTATTATTAAAAATTGGACAAAACTCAAAACAATATTTCACAACAAACTATAAAGACAATATTTTCTTTATTTCAATTGATTATAATATAATTAATGCTTGGAATCAAATTGACATAAAAGGAAAAACTGAAACTGGTATTTCACCATCACTTGTTGGTCATTTATTTTCTCAAGAGGATACAAATGAAATTTTAAGAGCAATTTTTTCAGATGTAGAAATTAACTTTACACCGAAAGAAATTAAAACTGTGACATCTACAAATATTGATAGAACAGACTTAAAAAGTCAAAGGTCTAATTCAAATTTAGCAACTGAAATAACTCAATTACTGATTGACGTACAAAGTTTAGATGCTTTAGAATTTACAGAATGGGCAAGAAATAATACAGGACAGCCAATTGATAACGATAAAATAGATGTTAGAATAAAAAGATTTACATCTGCTTTTGATTTTATGTTTCCTTCAAAAAAATATAAGAGAATTGAAAACAAAGACAATAAAAAAGAAATAATATTTGAAGAAAATGGCAAAGAAATGCCCATTAGTAAATTAAGTTCTGGAGAAAAACAAATAGTTTTTAGAGGTAGCTTTCTTTTAAAAGACAAAGAAAGTTCTAAAGGTTCGTTAATATTAATAGATGAACCTGAAATCAGTCTTCATCCCAATTGGCAACTAAAAGTTTTAAGTTTCTTTAAAAAACTATTCACTAATGGTTCTGGAGAACAAACTTCTCAGATTATTATTTCTACACATTCCCCATTTATAATACATAATGCGAATCGTAATGATGACAAATTAATTATTTTACAAAAAGATATTAGTGGTAAAACAATAATACCAAATGAAGCAAAATTCTTTGGTTGGTCAAACGAAAAATTAGTTCAAGAAGCGTTTAACATTAATCACTTTTTGACTGAGAATAAGACCACAATATTTTTAGAGGGAGAAACTGATGAAAAATATTACAATAAATGCCTTGAAGTTTTCAATAAAACTGATTTACCAATAGAATTTAAATGGATTGGCAGAATAAATGATAGAGGGAATGTTGAAAACACAGGAGATACAGCATTAAACAAAGCTAAGACATTCTTTACTGCGAATATGGAACAAATAAAAAGTAGAATTATTTTGTTTTATGATAGTGATACCAATAAACCTGAAGAAAACATTCAAAACCTATCTGTTAAGAAAATGGCAGTTAATAATGAAAATACTACATTTAAGATTGGTGTTGAAAACCTTTTGACAATTGACCAAAATATAGATGTGTCAAATTTCTATAAGCAAAAAACAAAAATTGATGATTATGGTGCCGAAAGTATCATAAGAGAATTAGACAAAACAAAATTATGTAATTTCATATGTGAAAATTTGGATTTAGAAAAACAAAAGGTTGCTCTAAAAAAAATAGAAAATGAAATTGATAGATTAATAGAGTAAAAAACTACTGCTAACAATGGCTATAATTAATACGGGATTTGGTGCTTAACCCAAAATGAAGTGCCTTGAATTAAGTCCGCAAAATTTTCAATTTTGCGTGTCTATTGAAATAAAGAAAAAAATTAAAAATTTGGCTAAGTGCAAGTCCGAAAGTTCAGTTCTCTGAAATCCCGTACTAACCATAGCCTAACCGTTATGTGGCATTATAAGAACCGAAACCTAAAATGATAATTGAAGCTGAAATAATTAGTCAACCATATTCAGGTGAATACAACGAAAGAATCTATGATAACGAAAGTGCGTGGAATTTTCAGAGTTGGACTTTCATAAAATTCACCGATGACGATTATTCAGAATGGTGCGGACAATTTCGCGGATTTCCAAGAAAAGTGGCTATTTCGACATTTAAAAGACTAGCATTGGTTTTGACATCTGACTATTTGTATCAACTTGACATCAAAACAGGAAATTTGACAAGTCTAGAAGACCAGCCACAATATCATAATTTGACAGTTGCACCAAATGGTGAATTTATTTTAGCTGACTATTACAGCATTGAGAAAATAACAGATGATTTAGAACAGAAGACTCCAATTGAAAGCCCTATTCAAATGGACATGATTGAATTTAAAGAATGGGACGACTCAAAACTTGAGTTTACTTGTGATGAGTTTATGAATTGGGATAGACATTATACGATGACATACAACAGTGAAACAAATAAAATTGAAATAAAAAACGCCACATAACAGCAGGTATGTAATAAGCCGCGACAATGCTTTACGTTCATACAGTAGTTTCTACTATATTAGCTACTCGGGTGACCAACTACTGCAAGTAAATGCGGCTCATTTCATACCTTTATCGTTGTGCGTCATTTGAAAAAACAATATGATTACAAATTTTGAAATTGAAGAAAACTATGCAGTCCAGTTAAATGGAGTTCACATTGACTTGCATAACAACTTTGAATTCAAAGAAATATCAGAATCAGGTGACTGCGTGCAAATTGAGTTTGTTAAATCAAAAGGTGACTGGGTTCTCGAAGATGAATTTGAGAAGTTAATATTCGTACACGAAAATGTGAGCTTCAAAAATTCCGCAGATGGAGATAATTCTGAATTTCCGGAAGATGAAAATACGCTGAGCGGAATTTCATTCTTTCCCAAATCAATGCGGGACATAAATGACGGAATGATGGAACATAGCAAGCCAAATGATAATGACGACATTATATTCCTTTTTGAGAACGGAAAAATGTTTCGACTTAACTGCGAACAAATTGAATTGTATGCGGAAAAATAAAAACGAACGCACAACAAGGTGTATAGCGCATAAAAACGCGCCAAACACTAAACGTTAAACCAGCGTGCAAAAATGAATGAAATGACAGATGATTTTCTTGACTCACTTGATTTAGATGATTTGGCAATGATTCCTTTTATTCCAAAAGTTTTAGAAAAACTATGGGAACTAGGAAGTATGCCCGATTACGTAATAGAGTTGGTTGAAAGAAATATTCCTCTTGGCAAACTAAAAAGCGTGATTGACTTAGGTTGCGGAAAAGGGGCAGTGCTCATACAATTAAGTGAGAAAATTAAATTACAAGGAATAGGAATTGATTTAATACCCGAAT
>Ga0316190_10003326_pt1 | contig 11683 bp, 9 predicted proteins | sample Eddworburrow2_MG_FD_204929 | JGI IMG/M metagenome (GOLD analysis project Ga0316190, IMG submission 204929) | Coastal sediment microbial communities from Maine, United States - Eddy worm burrow 2 | ecosystem: Environmental > Aquatic > Marine > Coastal > Sediment | place: USA: Maine | collected... | reverse complement strand
ACAGTACATAAACAAATTTGTCTATCGCTATATAAAACATCTCTGGAGAATAACTTCATTTATAAGATATTATTGTCAAGGTGTATTCAATTAACAGCTCTATTAGTTTTTCTTATGTGTTTCCAGGTGATGCCGCAGTAATCCTTTCAAACTCTCCAAATATTCCCTTAATACTACAATGTCAATATGAGGATGATTGGTAGCGGGAATGGTCATTGGGTTTTCATCTAAAAACTGATAAAGTTCCGGGTATTTGGTTTCCATCAATGTGGTAAGCTCGGTAATTTCCTTCATCATAATTTGTAATGCATTCATGGCCCGGAGTTTAGGTGATTTTCTTTTTATTCAATAAATCTAGCCAGTTCCTAAAATATAGGGAATGATCTAAATCAGTTTAATAATTGCATATGGGAATGACCGAAATCATTGTCTGACTGTTTTGTTATCAATTACTTTGAAAAATGGAATTATGGACATAATAAGCAAGAACAAATTAAAAATAGTTGAAGTATGTTGTTAGAGGAGAAGCATAAGACGATTGAGATCCCTTTAAACCAGGTGGTTTTAAAAGGAAACCTCTTTATACCTGAAAACGCGAGGGCTTTGGTGCTTTTCTCGCACGGAAGCGGTAGTAGCAGGTTGAGTCCCAGAAATAACTATGTGGCTGGTGTGTTGCAGCATGAGGGGCTGGCCACCCTATTATTCGATCTGCTAACTGAAGAAGAAGATCGGCTCTACAAAACCCGCTTCAATATTGATCTGTTGACTCAAAGATTGATCGAAGTAACAGAATGGATAAAAACGCAAAAGGAAACCAAAGGATTACAATTGGCTTATTTTGGAGCCAGCACAGGCGCAGCCTCTGCATTAAGTGCTGCTGCATACTTTGGTGATGAAATTACCGCTGTGGTCTCCAGGGGAGGCAGGCCCGATCTTGCTATGTCCGAGTTGTATAAGGTAACCGCACCCACACTCCTCATCGTTGGTGGCTGGGACAAAGTGGTAATAGTACTGAATCAAAAAGCCTATGGCAATTTGAGATGTGAAAGGAAACTGGAAATTATTCCCGGAGCCACACATCTTTTTGAAGAAAGTGGCAAATTAGAGGCTGTAGCGGCAGTATCGGCAAAATGGTTTACAAAACATCTACAACCAAAAAAAAGCTAAGAATGTTTAAGGATAGAATTGATGCGGGAATTCAGTTGGCAAACAAATTACTGCCATTTAAAGATAAAGAAGTAGTAGTCCTGGCCATACCCAGAGGTGGATTACCCATAGGGGCCATTGTCGCAAAGGCCCTTCAAGCCCCTTTGGACGTTGCTCTTTCCAAAAAAATTGGACATCCTTATAACAGAGAATATGCAATAGGTGCAGTAAGCCTGGAAAATATAATACTCAAAGATGTCTCAGGGATCCATAAAAACTATATTGCCGAAGAAACAGAGCGAATTAGGGAAAAATTAAAAAAACGACACCAGGAATACTATAAAGGCAGGCAACCCGAGGATTTAAAGGATAAGATTGTTATTATTATAGATGATGGCATCGCCACAGGAAACACCATTCGGGTTACTGCAGAAATGGTTCGTGCCCAAAAACCAAAAAAAGTAATTGTGGCCATTCCAGTGGCACCTCCTTCGGCTGTTAAAAGCCTCGAAGACTCATCCCATATCGACCAGGTAATCTGTTTGCAGACTCCGTCTGATTTTATGGCCGTAGGGCAGTTCTATGAATTTTTTAACCAGGTCTCCGATGAAGAAGCCATACAGTTATTGGAAGAATGTAATGTGGCTTAATTTAAATAAAACATCACCAAAATTAGCTTTGGTATTAGATAGATATTAGGATCATTCTGAGGCTTATTTCAATATAGATTAGCTCACTATAACCTTAGGATGCCCTTTTGGTTGTTTTGAGAATAATTTTTACATCCAACTGATTCACATCATTCCAAAAGTGTTTTCTTAAGACTAAGTTTATGTCTAAAAGGGGAATTATTCTTAAGAATAATTAGAATATGATCAAATTATGTTGTCATGATAAAAAAATTAGAAACCAGGGAATGCACCGAGCTGTTGAACAATAATTATATTGGGCATTTGGCATTCATAGCACATAAAGAACCACATGTAATTCCGATTACCTATTATTATAATCAGACAAATAATACCATTATTGGCTATTCTGCGGAAGGCCATAAGATAGAGGCCATGCGGAAAAATGATATTGTCTCACTGGAGGTCGAAGAAATAAAGTCTGTAAATAACTGGCGATCTGTACAAGTGCATGGCATGTTTGAAGAACTGCAAGGAATTGATGCCAAGTACCTTCTTCATGAGTTTGCCCAAAATGTAAAAAAGATAATTGCCAGAAAGGAGGGTTCACATCCTGAATTTATCAGTGAATTTTCCAGTAAATTATCTGAACAGGGAATCCCCATAGTATATCGGATCAATATAAATGAGATTACCGGTAAATTCAGGGAGGCCTCGAAATAGGGGAGAGGTGTTATTCCAGGAAAAAAGTTCTGTCTGTTGTAATTGTCCTAAACGGCTAACTACTCACTGATCAAAATCATAGTAGGGCTTGGGAAACTAAAGGAAATTTGTTGTACGAGAAATGATTTCAGGTTTTAGGAATCACTGGTTTGTAAATAAAAAAGCAATGAAAAAATATATCAAACACTTTGATGAAATAGGGATACAAGATATTCCGCAGGTAGGAGGCAAAAATGCCTCTTTAGGTGAAATGTATAACAAACTTAACTCCCAGGGACTAAAAGTGCCCAATGGTTTTGCGACTACTTCAATTGCTTACTGGAATTTTCTGGATGAAAATTCCCTTCGAAAACCTTTGCAAATTACTTTGGCACAATTAGATACTGAAAATTATTATAATCTGAACGAAATAGGGGCAAAGGCCCGTAAGCTGATTTTGGGTGGAAAACTGTCATCAGATCTTTCCCGAAAAATTATTGAAGCCTATCAGAATTTATATGAAAAGGAACAGTGTGCTGTCGCCGTACGCAGCAGTGCCACGGCCGAAGACCTGCCTGATGCAAGTTTTGCGGGCCAGCACGATACCTTTTTGAATATAAAGGGCAAAGCTGCATTACTTGAAGCAGTCAAAAAATGTTTTGCTTCTTTATATACAAATCGTGCAATTAAGTATCGCGAAGAAAAGGGTTTTAAACATGATGAGATAGCCCTCTCTGTAGGAGTACAAAAAATGGTGCGGGCAGATATGGGCTGTTCCGGCGTCGGTTTTACTATTGAACCTGAATCCGGCTTTGAGAATGTCATCTTGTTATCCGGCGTATGGGGATTAGGGGAGAATATTGTTCAGGGTACTGTCAACCCGGATGAGTACTACATATTCAAACCGGGACTGGAAATGGGAAAATACCCTATCATCCAGAAAAAAATGGGTGATAAAAAATTAACCATGATCTATGAGAAGTCCAAAAAAGGGATTCCAACAGTCAATATACATACACCGCTTCCCAGACAGCGACAATTTGTATTATCTGATGAAGAAATAATTACTTTGGCACAATGGGCTTCGGTAATTGAAAAGCACTACCAAAAACCTATGGACATCGAATGGGCAAAGGATGGACTTACCAATGAACTCTATATCATCCAGGCCCGTCCTGAAACGGTACACCAGAGTAAGAACAAAAACCTGCTCATACAATATAAACTACAGGAAAAAGGGAAGGTGTTGGCTAGCGGAAATGCGGTTGGCTCCAAAATAAAAGTTGGGATACCCCGTCTGTTGCAATCGCCCAAAGAGGGTAAAAATCTGACCACGGAACATATAATCGTTACCGATACCATCACGCCAGACTGGGATCCCTTATTGAAACAAGTAGGTGGTATTATAACCAATAAAGGCGGAAGAACCAGCCATGCCGCAATAGTGGCACGGGAGCTGGGCGTTCCCGCAATTGTGGGTTGCCATAATGCCACGGATACTATTGAGGATGGGGAAATGATTACTTTATCCTGTTCCCAGGGTAAAACGGGGTATGTCTATGAAGGTAAACTTCTTTATAAAGAGGAGGAAATCGACTTTTCAAACATACGGATGCCGCATACTGAGGTAAAAATGATATTGGCCGATCCGGAAAATGCTTTTCAATTATCGCTTTATCCTAATGATGGGGTAGGTTTATTACGAATGGAGTTTATCATAACCCACTCCGTAAAAGTGCATCCCATGGCCTTGGTCAAATTTAATAAGCTAAAAAATGCCACCGTAATACAGCAAATAAACAAACTTACCCAGGGTTATATCAATAAGCAGGACTATTTTATAGATCAACTCTCACAGGGTATTGCCACTATTGCAGCGGCATTTTATCCTAAAGAGGTCATAGTTAGGTTGAGTGATTTTAAAACCAATGAATATGCCAACCTGATTGGGGGCAAGGATTTTGAGCCGAAAGAGGAAAACCCTATGTTGGGTTTCCGGGGGGCATCCAGATATTACAACGACCTCTATAAAGAAGGGTTTGCCCTGGAATGCGCTGCCATTAAAAAAGTACGAGATACCATGGGCCTTGATAACCTTAAAGTAATGGTTCCTTTTTGCAGAACGTTGGAGGAAGGCAAAAAAGTGGTGGCCATCATGGAAGAAAACGGATTGAAAAGAGGCGAGAATGGTCTTGAGATTTATACGATGGTAGAAATTCCAAGCAACGTAATTTTGGCAGAGGAATTTGCTGAAATATTTGATGGCTTTTCTATCGGTTCCAACGATTTGACCCAGCTGACTTTAGGAATCGATCGCGATTCCGAATTGATGGGCCAATTGTTCGATGAAAATGACCCCGCTGCCAAAAAGATGATCGCCATGGCTATAGCTTCTGCGCGAAAGACCAATACAAAAATTGGGCTGTGCGGACAAGCACCCAGCGACTTCCCGGAATTTGCCAGTTTCTTGGTAAAGGAAGGCATTAATAGTATATCTTTTAATCCGGATGCGCTATTACAGGGGATTGAGAATATTAATAATGCGGAAAAAAGTTTTGTAACCTTTGGGCAGGCTGCCAGCAGTAATTGAAAGTATTCTCTTTTGGAACAATTAAAGTTGGAGTAGCTGGTTTAACCGGGTTGAACTTTAATGGGTTGTTGCTCAAAATAACCCAATGCAGGCTATCGCCTTAATTTCTTTTTTATTTTAAATGATTAAATGCGTACCAAAAGAAAACTAGCTGCAATTATGTTTACCGACATTGTCGGCTATACCGCCTTGATGGGATCAGATGAGGATAAGGCTTTTGAAGTGTTGGAAAAAAGCCGGGATATTCATATCAAAAGCATCAATCAGTTCAATGGCAAGCTTATCAAAGAAATGGGCGATGGTATGCTGGCTCAATTTGATAGCGCAATTGATTCGGTGCTGTGCGCCATCGAAATACAAAAACAGGCAAGAAAACAAATCGACGAGAAAATTCGGATCGGATTACATTTGGGTGACATCACTTTTGATCACGAGGATATTTTTGGAGATGGCGTAAATATTGCATCTCGATTACAATCGGCCGCAGACCCCGGAGGTATTTATATATCTGAATCTATCCAGAAATCCATTCGGGCCAAAAGCGCTGTTAAAACGAAATACCTGGGTCAGGTCAAATTAAAAAATGTTGATTATCCGGTAAACACCTATTCCATCGTTGAAGATGGACTACCAATCCCTTCTGCTTCTAAAATAGAGCAACTTAAGGGAAAAAGTCTGTTTTATAAACTTACAAGGTCAATTTATACCTATATCATTCTGTTGCTATTGATAATTGCAAATGGACCCTGGATACGAAATGCCTTCAAAACTGAGGCCGCTCCTATATCATCATTACTAATTTTACCATTTGACAATTTTACCGGCGATGAATCACTGGAATATATTGTGGCAGGCATACATGATGCTTTAATTGGGGATGTGGGAAAAATAAGTGCATTAAGAGTACCTTCTAAACGAACAGCCAATGCCTATCGCAACGTGGAAAAATCAATTCCTCAAATAGCCACTGAGCTCAGTGTCGATGCTGCTGTAGAAACTTCAGTGACCTGTTATGGTGAAAATATTTGTATTCAGGTAAAATTGGTAAGTGCCTTTCCTGAGGAGAAGCAGTTGTGGGTACACGATTTCAACATTGAGAAAGGAGAGCTTTCTAATCTTACCAAAAAAATTGCGAACGAGATTTCCCAGCAAATTCATTTAAATCTGACTCCTCAGGAAGAACAATTGTTAACTGAATCCAAACCGATAGATCCGGATGCTTATGAAGCTTACCTCAGGGGTATGGGCCATTGGGAGTTAGGCACTAAACCAGACCTTGACCGTGCCTTGGATTATTTTCAATTGTCCAGTAAAATTGATCCGAATTATGCCCTGGCTTATTTGGGTATTTCTAGAACTTATTGGGCTTATGTGATGCATGGGTTTTTACCCAATTATGAAGTCTCCGAGAAAGCAGAAGTTGCATGGAATAGGGCCCTGATGCTAGACAGTTCGCTGGTAGAAATTCATGCCAGAATGGCCACCAGATATACCTGGGGAGAGTGGAATTGGAAAAAAGCGGAACAAGAGTTTTTGAAGGCCATTGAATTAAATCCAAACTACGCCTTTTCACAGGCATATTACTCACATTTTTTAGCAATAACGGGTAATCCCGAAATGGGCCTCCCACATAGTGAACTGGCTATGCAGCTAGATCCATTTAATACATTGTATATGTCTATTCATGGACAGGCCCTCAAAAATGCCGGAAAGTTTGATGAAGCTCTTGAATTGTTACAAAAACTATATGAAATAGAACCGGATCAGGGCATTGCACTCCCGGCATTGTGGGCGGTTTATCACGAATTGGGCGATGAGGAAAAGGCGCTCGATATTGCAAAAAGAATATACAAATTGCGGGAAAATGAGTTAGCTCTGAAAGCTATTGATCAAGGCTTTGAAGAAGGCGGCTATAATTTGGCCATGCAGCGCACTGCCGAAATGATGATCTCACGACGCGATTCTATTTATTTTCCTTCATGGCAAATAGCTACACTTTATTGCCGTGCAGATATGAAAGAAGAGGCCTTGGAATGGCTCGAAAAAGCGTATGAAGAACATGACAGTAACATGCCTTACATTAGTGTAGATCCTATTTTTGACTTTATACGTGATGAACCTCGATTTCAGGACCTCCTGAAAAAAATGGACTTGCCTGTATAGAATTCACCTTATTATAAATAGCTTATACAAATCAGGGTGCACACAAAAGCAACTTGCGGAGCATTTTACTGATATTACCTGCGCGCTATAGCCCACTTGTCTTTTTTGTTTACACTGCTTAAATGGAGATGCACGTAGTTTTTTTGGTTAAAAACCAAACAACTTAAGGGATAAGTAAAATATTGACGGACACAACAGGCATCCTAATCCTGTGAAAAATGTGGCCGTTAGTGCACCATAGGGCACCAACTTTTCGTCGGTAGCGGCAAGACCAGCTACTACACCACTGGTAGTTCCCAATAATCCTCCAAAGACCATTGCCGAATGTGGGTTGTCCAATTTTATCCTTTTGGCAATCATTGGTGTGGCAATTGTAAGGAAAATGGTTTTTACAATTCCTGTGGCAACGCTAATAGCTATTACTTCCGAACTGGCTCCTAAAGCTGAACCGGTTACCGGACCCACAATATAAGTGCAAGCTCCTGCCCCTATGGTTGCAATGCTTTCGGCATCTGAATAACCTAAGCTGATTGCAACTACTACACCCACAAAAAATGAGACAAATACACCGACGAATAAAGATATGGTGCCGGCAAGACCAGCTTGTTTTATTTTGCTGATGTCAGCACCCATTGCGGTTGCAACTACTGCAAAATCCCGTAGCATGGATCCCCCTAGTAAAGCCATACCTGCAAAAATAGAGACGTCAGATATCCCTTTTTTATCACCAAAAAAGGCCAGTGCTAACCCAATGATAACGGCAATGGCAACAGCCGGAATTCTCTTTTGGGTAAAGGTTTTAGATATCCAGGCAGAAAGCAACATGATAACTCCAACAAGAAGAAAGGCAAATATGAGTCCGTTTTTGCCAATGACATCGTTAATAATTTCCATTTTCCCCTTTTAAGATTCTGATTCGTTTTTTCTGCCAATCTTAGCGATAACCGGCACTAAAAACAGACAGACTACCGTAACGCCTATACCGGCAAGAATGGCTATGAACCCCCCGGACACCGCCGCCTTTACATTAAGTGTAGCCGCCATTGCTACTACAATTGGTATGTATATCGAACTCCAGAACCAAATCCCTCTTTCCGATTCCTGAACCAACCATCCTTTTTTTCTCAAATAGATACTGGATAACATCAACAGGAACATGGCAAAACCTACACCACCTATATCACTATTAATATTGATAAGTGCACCCAGCATATTGCCCAGTATTTTCCCCAATAAAAAGCATCCGGCCAAAAGGGCGACTCCATATATTTTCATGTTTCGTTATTTAGTAGTGATGAATAGCTGCTTAATATCGTTTTTAGTAACCTTACCCATAACATTTCTGGGTAGATCATCTTGAATGATATATTTTCTCGGGGTTTTATAGCCGGGTAATTTATCGCTAAGCCATGTTTTCAATTTTTCGATATCTAAATCTTTTGACGCTAAAATAAGGCTGGCACCAATGAGTTCTCCCCATTCGTCATCCGGAATACCTACCACACCGCAATCCTTTATTTTTGGATGCGTTCGTAAAACTTCTTCGATTTCCAATGCCGAAATTTTATACCCTCCCGATTTTATGATGTCAATGGAGTTCCTTCCCAATATTTTATAACTACCATCATCTAAAACGGCAATATCACCTGATTTGAACCATCCATCAGCGGTAAAGGTATTGGCAGTTTCTTTTGGTTTGTTCCAGTATTCTTTAAATACATTGGCTCCCTTAATTTGAATTTCCCCTTGCATTCCTTCAGCTACCTCCGTATCGTTTTCATCTGCCAATCGTATGCTTACTCCGTGCAATGCTTGCCCAATATGACCAGGTTTTCGTTCACCATGGTAAGGGTTGCTTATGGCCATTCCCATTTCTGTCATTCCGTAGCGCTCCAATAAGGTATGCCCGCTTATTTCTTTCCATTGTTCTAAGACGCTTACGGGTAATGCGGCAGATCCAGAAACCATTAATCTGAATGATTTTAGCTGTTCCGAAATTTTTTGTTGGTCTGATTCCGGGAGTTCATTGTAATACGTTATCAATTTAAAATAAATAGTGGGCACGGCCATAAAGACATTGACCTCTTTTTTACAAAAAGTATCAAAAACCGCCTTAGTACTAAATTTAGAAAGAAACTCACAACAAGCCCCGCTCCATAAAGCACAACTTAACATATTAATGATACCATGAACGTGATGCAGCGGAAGTACGTTTAAGACATGGTCGTCTTTATCCCACTCCCACGAAGTTGTTAATGCCGTTATTTGCGTTTCAATATTGTTGTGTGTGGTGACCACGCCTTTTGGTGACCCGGTTGTGCCACTGGTGTATAAAATAAGTGCACTACGCTCCATTTGAACGTCAGGTAAACTGCCTTCTTGCTCTTCAAATGTTTCTGATGGGATAAAACGGATGTCGGTTGTATTAAAAAGTGGCTCAAGCAGGCTTTCAAATTCTTTTGAAAAAACTACCGTAGAAGCTTTGGTGTCTTCAAGAATATAGGTAATGGAAGGTAATGGATGTTTTTCGCAAAGCGGAACGGCTATGCCACCGGCCCTCCAGATTCCCCATTGAATACATGCGTACTGGAAACTCGCAGGAACCAAAAATGCTATTCTAGCTCCGTTTAAATCTTTATCGCCGTTTAATAATTTGATGCCCAAACTTTTAGATTCACTTAAAAGCTGGCTGTAGGTATAACTTTGTCCGTTACTTTTTATCGCTATTCTTTCTTTAAATGCAGAAGCGCGATCTATTAATGTTATCATTGAAATTATAGATTAAACTGTTTTCTAATAGACTGCCCTATATACCACATCTGCGATAGCAGTGTGCGAGTTGTGCCTCAGGTCTAATTTCTGCAGAAATATAGTGAAAACCTGGAACAATGGATACCACGTGATTCCTTTACCATGAGTGGCGAAGTATTTAAGCCCTGTAAGGTCCTTGTCATGGTCCACCTGAATAGAGTTTGCCACAGCGTCGCCGGTGCATCTGCCTTAAAGGTGGTACAGGATTTTACGAATGAAGAGGTAAAAGAATCAGGAAAGGTATTTTTGTTCAGTTACATCTTATCTTGATTAGTCCCGTAAAACGTTCGTTTTAAGTACCCTTTCGAATATAGACATTGGATTTGTCATTTTATATTCGATTTTTAAGATGGATAATTTTATAGTTTTCGCACAATTCGTCTATCCAACTAAAGCCTTTTATGTAATAAAAGGTTGATCGTAATGTCGCTTACCGGTTGCCTTGTACAAGGCATTGGCCACGGCTGCGAAGATAGGTGGGAACATCGGTTCACCCAAGCCCGTAGGGTCAATTTGGTTTTTAACGAAATGAACGTCTATTTCCTTGGGTGATTCGCTCATTCTGATCATTCGGTACCTGTCAAAGTTGTTCTTTTGTGGTATACCTTCATTGAAGGTCAGTTCTCCGTAGAGTGCATTCCCAATACCATCTACAATACCTCCTTCGACCATATTGACGGCTGAATCCGGATTGACAACAATTCCACAGTCAATGGCACAAGTGACTTTTTGCACCAAAGGCATACCATTTTCAATGACCATATCCAGTACTTGTGCTGCATAGGAATTATGACAAAAATAAGCTGATACACCACGATGGATACCAGGGTCTGATTTACCCCAATTGGATTTCTCCTTCACCAGTTTTATTACATCGGCATAGCGTTCTGCCTCATAATCGTTATTTTCACCTACTGGATTTTTAATGGCGCGATCAAGTAATTCCAATCGAAAATCGATGGGGTCCTTACCCGCAACTTCGGCAACTTCATCCAGAAAGGACTGCTCCGCACTAGCCATAAAGTTGGAACCGGGCGCCCTGAAGGATCCCACGGTAAGATTTGTATCGATAGTCCAATCCTCCGCTAGGTAGTTCTCTACCGCACCCGCAGGAAAGCGGTTAGCTGCCAAAGGACTTTGGGGGATTCCCCCGGTCTTTACATGGAAAGCGATGAGGTTATTGTCAGAATCCAAACCTGCCCTAAATTTTGCATGATAGGCCGGGCGGTAAATGCCGTCGGTCATATCGTCTTCACGGCTATAAACCAGTTTTATGGGCGCATTCATTTTTTTGGAAATCAACGCGGCCTCTATCAACCAATGGGCGTAGGATCTTCGGCCGTAGCCACCCCCTAATCGTGTCATTTTAATATCGATCTTCTCCAAGGGTAGACCGAGCCGGGCCGAAAGAGCCTGTTCGGTAAGTTCCGGTTTTTGTAATGGTCCAATGAGTTCTGCCTTATCATCTGAAACATCAGCAAAAAAGTTCATAGGCTCCATACAGTTATGGGCCAAGAAAGGAGCGGTATAACTTGCTTCGATAATTTTCTCGGATCTTTTAAATGCCCCTTCGGGATTGCCGTCCTTGCGACGAATTTCTCCTGGTTTTGAAGCCATGGCCTCCATCTGCGTTCTATGTTCC
>Ga0316190_10003325_pt1 | contig 11686 bp, 13 predicted proteins | sample Eddworburrow2_MG_FD_204929 | JGI IMG/M metagenome (GOLD analysis project Ga0316190, IMG submission 204929) | Coastal sediment microbial communities from Maine, United States - Eddy worm burrow 2 | ecosystem: Environmental > Aquatic > Marine > Coastal > Sediment | place: USA: Maine | collected... | reverse complement strand
CGAGGTGCTTTTTAAATCGCCACACCTTGTAACCGACGGTCAGAATAGCGGCTCCGGCGAACAGAATGAAGGCGGCGAACATATAGCCGATCAAAGCCGGGAACAGGAAAATCAAAGTAGCCAGTACGATCAGCGAACCGCCGAACAGCAAAATCCCTTTCTGCAGGGATTTGTAACCTTCCTCGAAAATGTCTTTGTTGGAATTGCGCTCAAACATGATTCCTCCTTGGTTAAGGAGACTTCGCGTCTCTGTATCTATATAAGATTTTTCAGGTACCCGGTCAAGGTAGATTTGCGGAAATCGGCGCTTCAGGCTGGGCTTAGAGCGATTTTTAAAATCTTCCTAAAGTCATGTTTTTGAGCGCTTAACGGGCGTTTCCAGTTGGTGACGCGCGGACTCGGATGGTACAGCGGCAAGAGCATGAAGTTTTCGGTGAACTGGGGCTTGCCAATGACCTCTGCCAATTTGTAGCGGGTGCCCAGTATCCGGTTGATCGCGTCCAGCCCGACACCTCCCAGTGTGACCACAATACGCGGTTGCATCAATTCCAGTACCGATTTCAAATAAGAGGAACAGTTACTGATTTCTTTCGTTGTCGGGCGGCGGTTGTTGCCGTTTTCCAGGGGATTGCACAGCACCGCGTTGGTGACGAAGATGTCCTGACGCGTCATTCCGATGTGAGCGATCAAAGCCTCAAAGTTATCGCCGGACTTGTCGCCGGAAAAGGGAATGCCCGTACGCCCGGCGCCAAAACGTCCGGGGGCCTCCGCGACAAACAGAATGTCGGAATCGATCGAACCATTAGCGGGTCCGAGGACGGCACTCTGGTCGGTCATGTTGGGGCAAGTGGTACACTCCGCCGCTTGCCGACTCAGGCATTCGAATTCGCGTCGAGATGTTTGCATGATTTGAATGTTTTACCTCAATTCTTACCCAAAAGGGAGAAGAATTAATTGAAATTGGGCTTATTTTTTTCTGGTATGGAGTTTTTCTGCGTCTTCGGTGGTACAAAATTACCCCAACCACCTTTTAAAGGGTAAGTCAGGTTCCACTGTGCCAGATTCAGGAGGTTTTTTTGTCGTGGGTTGCGGGCGTTGCGGGAGTTGTTTCTTCTTCCTCATCATCTTCGTATTCGTCTTCATCGTCGAGGCTGGTGCGGCAGACGACGAGGAATCCTACGAGCAAAAGAACGCTGGCGATGATTGTGAGAATAATATCCATGACTTTAAAATGGCTTGACGGTGGCGAGATAGATCATGCCGCCGGCGATGATGAATATAGCGATATGCACCATCATCGCATATTTTTTGGGTAAATGGTCCTGCTGGATCTGCCGGCCATTCTGGAACCCCAATGCTACCAATACCAACAGAAGCCCCAGCTTGGGGAAAATCCATTGGCTCTCGTTAAAAACCCCGGTCTTGATCGCCAAATAGAGGCCGGATGCGACCGTCACAAACAGGATCGGGTAATAGATGAACTTGTGGATTCGTTTTTGAGTTTTCTTGAGTCCTGCGCGTTCCTCAGTGGACTTAAGGCGCAGGCCGAGCACTACTGATAGGGATTGCAGGAACAGGGTGCCTACCACGAGGCACATCGAAAGCATATGGAGTGTCAGGAAAAAATTTTTCATAAGTATTGAGGTCTTTGTCTCAGGAGTTTTCTTTCACAACGGCGGGTTGAGGCTCTCTTTTCCAGTAAGTCAGGCTGGAGACCATCAGGGCCAGGCCGATACCGCAATAGATGGCACCTACCACCACGTAGCCTCCCAAATATTCGTTGAATGTTCGCAGGGAGACGCCGAGCAGGATCATTCCGGCGATCAGAAAGTAAAATGACTTGGCATATACATGATGAACTTTCAGTGGTCCTTCGATATTTTCGATACGCGATTTGTTGCGGCGCGCGGTTTTCGAGAGTACGAACCGACCCTTGGCTATGCCGACAACGATACTGATGGCGATGGCGATTGCCAGGGCTGTTTGGGTGGCGTTTTGAGTTTCCAGGGCAACCTGATACATCATGGCTCCACGAATCATCAGAAATAATCCCACCAGTCCCCAAATGGAACCGGCCAGGGCATAGAGACTGTTTTTGTTCACAGAAGTATCCTCATAAGCGGTTAGTGACGCAATTAAGATGATGGGAATTCAAAAAGGATTGTATCAAACAATGGTCATCGTTGGGAAGGACGTTCGCTCATCTTGGTGCCCCGGACTGCTCGAACTGCCATTCGGCCGCTTTTGCTTTTATAAAGGGTATCAGCCTTGCCGAGGGTGAAATTCACGATATATCCGTCTGAACCGATGCCATCGGCTGTCCAGACCGTGGCCAGTGGGCCATCGGGGAAGATCGGATTCATTTTCATGTCTTTTCCGTATTTATCCTTGATGGTATGGTCCGGATCGATCAGTAACAACATTTCTTCCTTTTCAGGAAGACGCCAGTCGTTGTATCCGGCCAATTGCTGGTAGGCCATATTTTTGGAGTATTCGCTGGCTTCGTCCCAGGAAAGCCATCGAGCTTCCATCTGCCAGGAGTCTTCTTTGGCCCACATCAAACCGGTCAGGTTATCGGAAATGGTGTTGTCGTTATTATCGACGAATCGTGGTTTATCTTCAGTCATTAGATTGATGTTCGCATAGCCGCCTCGTCCTCCAGAGACAGTGCGGACAAGCGGGATTTCAGGTTATTGAGATCGAACTCCGGCGGATGGAATAATTCCGCGCGCTTCTGGATGCGTTCGAAGGATGATTTCAGTAGAGAGTCTGAGTAACAGAGTAGAGGTGTTCTGCGTAATATCTGGCGGACGGTCTTCCGTGATATTTTGACGGGGTCGTCCGATTTCAAAAGTTCCTGGTTATTGTGCAGGACGGCGACGGTCTCCACCGCCATCCACAACGGCCAAATGCAAAACAGCCGGATGCGCGGATTTTTCCTGGGGATCGCCAGAGTGAATTTTAAAGCATCCTGCAGGTGTCCCATGGTTTTGTTGAGCAGGTGTTCCAATATCTGAAGATTTTTTTCCTCCGAAGAACCCGCGCTAAACTCTTCTACTGTCAGTCCGTTGGATTCGATGTAAGAACGTGGCACATAGGACCAGCCGCGTCCCCGATCGACAATGATATCCTTGGAGATATTGGTCATTTGTAGGCCAAGACCGAACGAAACGGCAGTGTCTCGCATGACTTGCCGTGCATGTTGGCTTACATGAGGAACTTCCTCCAGAAATAAATTGCACAACATCTCACCGACCGCACCCGCTACGAAATAGCAGTACTCCTCTAACTCTTCTTCATTTTCCAAAAGAGTGAGGGCGTTGGAATCGAACTTTTTCTGAAAGTAGGCCATGCCACGGGCCATTTCCGAGACCGAAGGAATGATCTGATCCTGATAATTTTTTCTCAACGTATCAAATACATTGAACACCCGTTGGGTCTGGGACAGCAGTTCCAGATCGTTGGGACTGCCGTCGACGGCTTCACATTCCCGAATCCACGAGGCCAGAGAACCTTGACGGTAATCAGCATCTTGAATCAGGCGGGAAAATTCGCGTAATAGTTTGATTTTGATTTTGGGATCGAGTTGGGCGGCGTCTTCAACGGTGTCGACGATGCGGCAGAACAGGTAGGCGATCAGAATACTTCGATGCAGATCGCCCTTGAGGATGGAAATGTTGAGCGCAAAAGTCCGGCTGACTTTCGGTAAAGCTTTTTGACAATATTCCCAGTCATCCATCACCTTATGTTTTAAACCCCCAAAGCCTGCACATTTCGTAGACGGGGTGATTCCCGCCTTGTTCATAACCGTTCGAATGAAAAGCAGTTTTATGGAACCGCCGTGGGCTTTCGGAACGATTCCTGAATGGGTCCGGTTCCCTCAGGCCTAATGCACCGGCTGGGTTTCCAGTTTATCCATTTCCCTGGCGATAGCGAGGATCGCCGAATGCACGTCATTGATAATGTACTCCGGCGTGCTGGTTCCTGCTGTAATTCCGACATGCTTTTTGTTGGTGAACCAGTGCTTGTCCAGTTGTGATGAGGCTTCAACGTGATGAGCCTCCACGCCTTTCTCATCACACACCTGCACCAACTTTTTCGTATTCGATGAGTTAAAACCACCGATGACGATCATCAGGTCCACTTGATCCGCCAGATCTCCCACGGCAATTTGACGGTCGCGGGTTGGTTGGCAAATCGTATTGACGAAAGCGACATCGTCCACGCAATCCATTTTTCGGATTTTTCCGACGATTTGTTCCACTTTTTCCACTTGCTGAGTGGTTTGGCTGACGATGCCGAACTTCCTTTTCCCAGTAGCCCGCAGTTTTTCCAAATCATCTTCACTTCTCACCACGATATAATCATCCAGATCACCGACGATGCCTTTGACTTCGACATGGTCTTCCTGCCCAATCACCACGGGAAAATAATTTTTATCGACCATGGACTTAATCGTACTGTGGACACGCATCACCAACGGGCAACTGGCGTCGAACACGACCAGTCCTGCATCCGCCAGTTTCTTTTTTATTTTTTCAGCCGCACCGTGGGCCGTGATCATCACTTTTTTGGTTTTGATCTGGTCAAGGTTATCGGCTCCATCAACGACGGAGACCCCGTTCTTTTTCAACGACTCATTAACCTGACGGTTGTGAACCAATTGACCCACAATAGTGAGGTCTCCCTTGAACTGGGGCTCCAGAGCGAGATTGATCGCGTCCTTGACTCCGAAACAGGTTCCAAGAGCGCTGGCGAGTGATACTTTCATGGGCTTTCCTTCAAAATGAATATGGGGATCAACCGTTTTTAACGGAAAATATCTGCTAAATACTGAGGTTCAATAATATCAGACTGACTGGTTGAATTAAATAAAAATCGGGTGCAAGGATAGGCTCAATCACTTTAAAAACAGGTTTTTCAATAGTTGTAACGTGGTCTCCCGACCGATTTCTGCAATCGATTCTGTTAAAGGAATTTTCTTCGGACACACCTCAACGCACACCTGGGCGTTGCCGCAATCGGCTATACCTCCTTCGCCCATCACCGTCTCCAACCGCTCGTCGGATTCCATGGCACCCGTAGGATGCATGTTGAACAGGCGGACTTGGCTGAAGGTGGAGGCTCCCATGAAATCATTGTCCTTGGTGAACTGTGGGCAGGCTTCCAGACAGCACCCGCAGGTCATGCACTCCGACAGCAGGTAGGCTTTGGCTCGTTGTTTCTCAGGGATAACTGGGCCTTCGCCGATATCGTAGGTCCCATCGATATGAACCCAGGCTTTGACTTTTTTGAGATTTTCAAACATGCGGGTCCGATCTACATGCAGATCGCGAACGATGGGGAATTTGGACATGGGCTCCAACACGATGGGTTGGGGCAGGGCGTCTACCAGCGCGGTACAGGCCTGGCGTACTTTACCATTGATCACCATTGTGCAGGCACCACATACTTCCTCCAGGCAATTGCATTCCCACACCACGGGCGTCACGGCTTGATCCTGTCGCGTGACCGGGTGCATCTGGATATCCATGAGGCAGGAGATGATGTTGGCCCGGGGCTTGAGGGGCAACTCAAATTCCTGCCAGTAGGACTTGGAGTCCGGTTGATCCTGTCGCTTGATTTTCAAACGGATGGTTTTATCGTCGGGCATGGTTCACCTTCAATCGTATTTTCGAGGCCGGGGTTGAATCAATGAAGTGTTCACCTCTTCAAAGCTGATTGCCGGCTGATCATTTTTATGTTCGGCGATGGTGGTCTTCAACCATTGCTCGTTGCATTCCTCATATCGTTTCATGTAGGCGGAGTGTCCAGTGGGGAAATCGCTTTCCTGAATTTCGCCGTATTGTTTTTTCTCAATGTACTCGACGTATTCATGTGGGTCGAAATTGGCAGGTTGATTCAAATCGTATTCCGGTTTGTAGTGCGCCCCGCGAAATTCGTTTCGAGTCAACGCACCCTGAGTGATGATTTTAGCGAGTTGAATCTGGCAATTTAATTGTTGGATCATGCTGGGCGCCGGGTTGGACCAGTGGGTTGTGTCAAGACACTTTACGTCCCTGAATCGGGTTTCCAGATCGTTGATCTGGGTCAAGGCGTTTTCCAGCTTGGCGTTTTCCCGGACGATCAGTACATTTGCCAGCATGATACTTCCCAGGTCCTGATGAAGTGTATAAGGATTTTCCTTGCCGTCCTTTTTCTTGAAGTCCGCGAATTTTTCCTTCCACTCGTCACGAGCCTGATCGAACACGGTCGACGGCACATCTTCAAAATGAGTGCGAAGGTTTTGACTGTAACGGATCATTCCCGGGCCCATCATGAGTCCTGTGTATATGCAACTCAGCAGGGAGTTGGCTCCCAGCCGGTTGGCCCCATGGAATTGATAGTCGCATTCTCCGGCGGCGTACAATCCCTGAATGGAAGTCATCTGATTGCGCGGTGAATGATGGTCAATCAATCCGTGACCATCATCTTCGTAATCTGTCCAGATACCGCCCATGGAATAATGCACGGCAGGAAAAATTTTCATCGGCACCTTTTTGGGATCGTCGCCGGTGAACTTGGTGTAGATATCAAGAATGCCTCCCAACCGTGTTTCCAGAAAACCCTCTGATTGGTGCGTCAGATCGAGGTACACCATGGGCTGTCCGCCGACACCCAGCTCCTTGTTGTAAACCACGTTGTGGATTTCCCGGCTGGCGACGTCGCGCGGTACCAGATTGCCGAAGAGCGGATAGTTTTCCTCCAGAAAGTAGTAACGCTCCTCTTCGGGGATGGTCAGAGGGTCGCGGTCGTCGTTCGGTTTTCTGGGAACCCAGATACGCCCGCCTTCTCCACGCGCCGATTCACTCATCAACCGAAGTTTGTCCTGTCCGGGGATGGCGGTGGGATGCACCTGGATGAACTCTCCGTTGGCGTATTTGGCGCCTTGCAGATAAGCGGAGGTGGTGGCAACGCCGTTGCATACGGTAGAGCCGGTGGTTTTACCGTATACCTGAGCCGGACCGCCGGTGGCGAGTACCACAGCATCGCCCTTGACGGTAAAAATTTCTCCAGAGCGTAAATCGTGTAACACCGCGCCGCGGCAGATTCCTTCGGAATCGAGAACGGCGGACAGGTACTCGTGCCATTCCAGTTTTTTAACCTGCCCATCACTCTCGTATCGTCGGACTTGTTCGTCGAGCGCGTAGAGCAGTTGTTGTCCGGTGGTGGCCCCGGCAAAGGCGGTGCGGGAGTAGAGGGTGCCGCCGAACCGGCGAAATTCGAGATGGCCCTCTGGTGTTCGGTTGAATGCGACTCCCAATCGGTCCATCAGGTGAATGATAGCCGGAGCCTGATGACACATGTCGCGAACCAGAGGTTGATTCGCGAGGAAATCGCCTCCCTTGACGGTGTCATAAAAATGAGTTTCCGGTGAGTCGCCTTCGCCCTTGGTGTCAATGGCGGCGTTGATGCCGCCTTGCGCGCAGACGGAGTGGGATCGCTTCACGGGTTGATAGGAAACCAGAGTGACCTTTGCCTTGTCCTCGCATAATTTCATGGTCGCGGCCAGCCCGGCCAAGCCTCCGCCAATCACTATATAGCTCGGTCTCCGTTTCCTCATTTAAATGTTCCTGTGAAAGTGGGTTCGACGTCAACCGGATGCAATGAAAATTCAAGAACGGTGGCCAGTCCGAGGACCATCAGCACTCCACCCAACAACAGAAACACGATGCTGGCATTGCGTTGCGCTCTGGGACCTATAATTATTCCCCAGGAAATACAGAACGTCCAGAGTCCGTTGGAGAAGTGAAAGATAATGCTCGACAGGCCCACAAAATAAATAATTCTTCCTGTCCAGGTGGCGAATTCCTGATTCATGACGTTGATCAGAAAAGGCGCGGCTTCGAACAGGTGGTGACCGTACCATAGTTTCGGGACCACGGTGGTTCCAAGGTGGTAGGCCAGAAACAGGAACGCCACCCCACCGGTAATTCGTTGTAAGGCGTACATCCAGTTGCGAGGATAGGGGTACCGGAGGGCATTCTTTTCTCCTCTCCAGGCAATATAAAATCCCATGAAAGAGTGAAACAGAAGAGGAATATAAATGAAGGATATTTCTATCCAGATGAGAAAGGGGAGGTTGTTGATCACGTCGATGCTCCACTGATAGGGAAGCACGCCGACGGTCCTCAAAGAATTGATGAGGAGATGGAATATCAGGAATATTCCGATAGGAATGAGGCCGGTAAGAGAATGAATCTTTAATAGAAAAAAATGGACCCGGCCTTTTGAGATGCTACCCATCTGGAACCTTTATTTGCGAGCATCTGATTAAAAAAATCAATGATACTTTTTTTATTCTTACTTAATTGAGGAATGAAGACAAGCGATTTCGGGAGAAAACCTTCCGGCGTTTTCTCAGAAAAGAATTTAAAAATCGTATTCGAGCAGGGGGCGTTGTTTGAAACCGGGGTTGATTGGTTTGTCGGTGGAAGTTATTTTTAAATTTTCTGGATGTTCAACGAACAGGTCGACAAAACCGCATTGGGCACAGACCCGCGGTTGGAGAGGAACTTTTTTCTCAATGCCATGGTCTTTGCGGACTACCATGATCAATTCCAAGTCTTTGCTGGTACGAAGGCCGATCTCCCCCTTGAGGACACTTTTCGCGCCGCATTTGCTACAGGTGTTGGGATCGCTCATATCCAGCCTCCTTGTTAGGGAATTCCGCACTGAGGAAAGGCTTGGTTATCCCCAAGCCTCCCTCGGTTCGAATATCATACAAATTATATCACAAATACTGTTGGTCGCATTTGTGTGATAATTTCTTCCCTTATGCCGCGAAGACGGGCGTTTGAACCGTTTCCACGTAAACCGGACGTTCGGTGCGCTGTTCACGGTTGATGAGCTGGTTCAATTCTTTGCTGGCATGGAATACCGGTTTTTTGCGAGCTGGAATCTGGATAGGCTCACCCGTTACTGGCTTCTTGCCAACACGAGCTTCGTACTCTTTCAGGCGGAATGAACCAAATCCCTGAATGACGACTCGGCCATCTTTTTCCAGATTGGTCATGATGCCGTTGATGAAGGCCAGCAGGGTCCGGTCAGCTTCCTGTTTGGAAATGTTCATCTTGGCGGCCAGTTTGTTGGCTAATTCGGAGCGTATCATTGGCTTCCTCGGGTTAAGGATTGTTAATTACATACTAGTTACTTCAAGAGTCGTGCCAAAACGGGTTGAAATATTAAGTGATTGATTTAGAATGGTTTAAAAAATGGGGGTTAGGTGGGTTATCCTTAAATTGTATTCTTTTTAGTAAATGAGTGTATGGAAAGCTGTACTACCCCTAAATGAGGAGATATCAATATAAATGAAAATTTTGATCTACTTGACTCACCCCCATGTCGAGGCCTGGAACTTCCAGAGTCGCCATAAGGAGCAATTTAGTAGACACTTTTTGGGGCTCTCGGTGGTAGTCTGCCGAAATTCAAAGGAATTTTTGGCTGATTTGCCCTCAGCGGAAGGGGTGATTGTCTGGTATTTCAAGCGCGAGTGGGAAAAAGCTGCTCCCTGCCTGAAATGGATTGCCACTCCAGCTGCCGGGAAGGACTGGATTGATGTGGAACCCGACTCGAACCTTCCCGTGCTGTTTGGGGGTTTTCACGGTCAGATGATGGCTGAGAGCGTTCTGGGGGCGTCTCTCTATTTTTGTAAGGCGTTGCAACTTTCCCATAATCTCCAGAAAAAGAGAAAGTGGGCCCGCGTTAAAATCTCGCAAAGAATTACATCCCTCTATCAAAAGAGAGTGACCCTCCTCGGATTCGGGCGCATTGGTCAAGCCATCGGACGCGCATTCAAACCCTTTGGGTGTCACCTCACCGGAATCAAACGCGGAGCGATGGAGCCGCCGGATTATTTTGATGGCGACGACAAGATTGTGATGGCCGATCAATTGACGACTGTTTTACCGGAGACCGATCACCTGATCATCGTTCTACCCGGTGGGACGGAAACGGATGGCCTGTTCACTCGCGAACATTTCAAACTACTGCCGCGCCATTGCATCGTGTACAACGTCGGACGCGGTAACGTGTACCACGAAGCCGATATGATTCACGCATTGCGTGAGAGGAACATCGCCGGCGCTTACCTCGACGTGTTCGAAACCGAACCCCTGCCGGAGACTTCCGAGTTGTGGGATATGGAGAATGTACTCATCCAGCCACACCTGTCCGCCGCCTCGCCGCATTACCTCGACTTGTTCATCGAAGAATTCTGTACGGCGCAGGGCCAACGCCTGGGTTTGTAAAAAAAAGGGTTGGATTGACTTTTCTCCTCGTTACACTAAAAAGATCAAACTCTAAGTTTATTAAATGTAGAAAAGGGAGAAGGCATGAAACCGATCAGGAAATTTCTGAGTGTGTTCGTATTAATGACACTGGTGGCGGGGTGTGCCGAGTTGGATCAACTTGCTAAAAATGTGCAAGGTTCGATGCCTCAAGCAAACTCGTTGAGCAAAATCATTGCGGGGCTGAAGGAGGCGCTCTCCATCGGTACCGGCAACGCGGTGTTGGATGTCTCTCAGGTTGGCGGTTATTTTAAAAATCAGGCGATCAGAATCCTGATGCCCGAGGAAATCCAGAAGACCGGGGAGATGCTACGAAAATTCGGATTCGGCAAGGTCGTCGACGATTTTGAACACAGCATGAATACTGCCGCAGAACAGGCCGCGCCAAAAGCGAAAGCGATTTTTATCGACGCTATCACCCAGATGACCTTCGATGACGCCCGACGAATTCTGAACGGACCCGATACTGCCGCCACGGATTATCTCAGGACCAAAACCTCAATCGCTATCGCCGGATTGTTTCGCCCCATCATTACCGACAACATGAATAAAGTCGGCGTGACGCGTTTGTACAAGCAAATGGTCGAGCCGCTCAAGATGTTACCCATAGCTTCGCCGGTGCCGGTCGATCTCGATGGTTATGTAACCGAAAAAGCGTTGCACGGATTGTTCACCATGGTCGCTGAAGAGGAAAAGAAGATTAGGCTCAACCCCGCCGCCCGGGTCACTGACCTCCTCAAAGACGTCTTCGGTAATATGCGAGGGAAATAGCTTAAAGCGTTGGATGCTTTAAATGATGGTCGGTGGTCTGCTGGTATTGATGGGCGACGTTAAGGAGTGTCGCTTCGTCGAAGTGTTTGCCCATCAACTGCAGGCCGATGGGTAAATTGTCTTTCGATTGGCCGCAGGGAATCGACATCGCCGGAATGCCCGCCAGGTTGGCGGAGAGGGTGAAAATGTCCGACAGGTACATCTGCAGGGGATCGTCCAACTTCTCGCCCAGTTTGAAAGCCGGTACCGGTGCGATTGGGCTCACCATCAAATCGCATTTCTTGTACGCTTCGTCGAAATCCTGTTTGATCAGCGTCCGAGCTTTCTGTCCCTTCAGATAATACGCATCGTAATAGCCGGAACTGAGCACGAACGTGCCGAGCAGAATCCGCCGCTTCACTTCCTCGCCGAAGCCTTCCTCACGCGTGTTGGTGTACATGTCCATCAGGTTATCGGCATGTTCCGACCGGTAGCCGTACTTCACACCGTCGTAGCGCGACAAATTGGCACTGGCCTCGGCGCAGGTTAGAATATAATACGTCGCCACCGCGTACTCGGTATGCGGCAGGGAGACTTCGACGGTTTGC
>Ga0316190_10003322_pt1 | contig 11690 bp, 9 predicted proteins | sample Eddworburrow2_MG_FD_204929 | JGI IMG/M metagenome (GOLD analysis project Ga0316190, IMG submission 204929) | Coastal sediment microbial communities from Maine, United States - Eddy worm burrow 2 | ecosystem: Environmental > Aquatic > Marine > Coastal > Sediment | place: USA: Maine | collected... | reverse complement strand
CAGGGCCATCAGCTTCGGCAGGGTCGTCAGCTTCGGCAGGGCCATCAGCTGCACCAGCCTCGGCCGCGGCAACGGTTCGTTCATCGCCACGGCCGTGGCCATCGACGTCGTCAGCCGTAGCGGCCGACCTGATGGCCTGCAGTACGCCCCGAAGTCGCCGCTGTTCCTGACCGGGCTGGAGCTTCACCAAAATCAGCTCGCCGATGGCTCGCTGGTAGTGGCCCGGGCGCTTCAACGGCCGCTCCAAGCCGGGGCTCGACACCTCAAGGGTGTAACGGCCGGGTATGGGATCGTGCTGGTCGAGTATCGGCGAAACCAGTCGGTTGACGGCGGTCAACTGCTCGGTCGTTACCCCGTTTTTGGAGTCGTCGGAAGTTTCAGAACCCTCGGACTTGGAGGTCTCGACTCCGGAGTCCTCGGACCGGTCGATAGTCAGCCGTAGCGAGCCATTGTTGTACTCGGTGTCAAGCAACTCAACACCGAGGGTGGCGACGATCGGAGACAGCAGATCGTGGACGCGCTCTTGAACGCTCATGGCCACTCTCCTCCTCTCAGACGTCGGGTCTCGGCATCTTTCGCCGGTGAAACCAAAGGCGTGGGTCAAAACCCACGCCCTACAGCATCGTCAACGATATCGGGCTGCGACCGCGATCGTGGTGGTGGTCACCGAGGGGTGTTACCCCGATTCAGGCGTTGCGTTGCTTACGCAGGAGCTCAACCAGCTGCTCAGAGGCGTTGGCATCATCGCCCCTGTCGTTCAGATTGTGTTGACGGTCCTCTTCGGCCGCCCGCCGGGCATCGGCGCGGGTGGCCTTAGCCTTGTCGAGGGCAGCCTCGACACCGTCGTTATGGATCAGCTCGGCCCACTCCACGAGTGTCGGCACCATCTCGTCCTCGGCCACGACGGCCACGTTGGTGCCCTTGATGAACAAGTGACCACGCTTGTTGCCTGCGGCAATACCAAGATCGGCATCCCGTGCCTCACCCGGGCCATTGACGACACAACCCATCACTGCGACCTGGAGCGGCAGTTTGCGGTCGGCGAAGGCGTCCTGGGCGTCCTGGGCCACCTGGTAGACGTCGATCTCGGCCCGACCACACGATGGACAGGCGATGAGGTCTACGTTCTTGCGCTCGCGGAGCCCGAAGGACTCAAGCAGGGTTCGACCCAGACGAGCCTCATCGACCGGATCAGAGCTGAGGGAGTAGCGAATCGTGTCGCCGATGCCCTCAGCCAGCAGGGTGGCGATACCGGCGGTGGCCTTGACCACTCCGGCCGGAGGCGGCCCGGCCTCGGTGACCCCGAGGTGCAGGGGGTGGCGGGTGACCTCCGACAGCTGACGGTAGGCCTCGATCATCAGTGGGACGTTCGAGGCCTTGACTGAGATCTTGATGAGATCGAAGTCGACCTCTTCGAAGTAGGCGATCTCCTGCAGCGCCGATTCGACCATGGCTTCTGGGGTGACGACCCCGCCATAGCGACGGTAGAGCTCGGGATCGAGGCTGCCACCGTTGACCCCGATGCGGATCGGCACCCCCCGGTCCTTGGCCTCCTGGGCCACGATCTTGATGTGCTCGGGCTTACGTATGTTGCCGGGGTTGAGGCGCAGGCCGTGCACGCCGGCCTCCAACGCTTCGAGGGCCCGCCGGTACTGGTGGTGGATGTCGGCCACGATCGGCACCGGGCTGCGGGGCACGATGCGAGCGAGGCCCTCGGCCGACTCAGGCTCGTTGCAGGTGCAGCGCACGATGTCGGCCCCGGCGGCGGCCAGCTGGTAGATCTGGGCCAGCGTGGACTCAGCGTCCGCGGTTTTGGTGATCGTCATCGACTGCACGGTGATGGGGGCGTCGCCTCCCACCGGCACATTGCCGACCATGATCTGATGGGTACGTTTGCGGTCGAAGCTGACCGAACCGGCATCCATGAGCTACACGCTAGGAGTGGGACGGACCATTGCGGCAGGGAATCACACCCCTCTCCCCCACCAAAGACGTTTCAGCCCAGCCAAACCCCCGCCGACAAGCCCCAGCCCACCCACGACGGGTGGCGGGCCTCGGCCCACCACCCGTCAACTGATCGGGCGGACCAGGTCTAGCCACAGGGTGGTCAGCATCAAGAACCCGAGCACGAGGACCACGGCATAGGTAAGGGGCAGCAGCTTGGCCACGTCCATCTGGTAACGCTTGCCGCTCCGTGACCGGAACCGCTCGTAGGTGGCGATGGCGGCGTGGCCCCCGTCGAGGGGTAGCAGGGGTACCAGGTTGAAGATGCCGATGAAGATGTTGATGAACGCCAGCATGGTCAACGGCACGGCCCAGTCGAACTCGGGAGCGCCGGCGATGCGTACCGCTCCCAGCATCGACACCGGCCGGTTGGCGGCTTCTTCGGAGTCGAGGGCCACGTCGCTGGACCCATCGAGCACCAGTTCACCGAGGTTGAGGAAGGTGGATGGTGACAAAAAGCGCGGGATCACCGACAGCGACCCCCATGCCGCGGTACCGAAGTTCCCCAGTCCGACCATGGGGCTCATCCGGGTTCGTTCAAATTTGGGTGCGACTCCCAGGAACCCGATGACCTCGCCGTCGGTGGTCGGTCGTTCGGCCAGCACGGTTTCGACCACCCGTGAGCCTGCGACGTTCTCAACCTCGATGCTGACCTCTTCGCCGGGCCTGACCCTCAGGTAGTCCTGGAGGTCCCGGAAGTTGGTGGTCACGATGCCGTCGACGGCGGTGATGGTGTCACCGGGCTCGAGGCCTGCGGTAACGGCCGGGGTCTCTCCGGTCTCCAGCATTGAGATCTCGCTGATGGTCCATTTTTCGGGGTCGGGCTGACCGATCACCGACGACAGCACCAGGAACAGGATCAGGGCCTGGGCGAAGTGCATCATCGAGCCTGCGGTGATGACGAGCATGCGCCGGGGGTAGCTCTTGTTCTTGTAGGCCCGATCCTCATCCTCTGGTTCGCAGGGATCGAGGTTGTTCATCCCGACGATGCGAACAAAGGCACCGACGGGAAGCAGACGTAGGCCGTACTCGGTTTCACCCCGCCGGAACGAAAAGACGCGGGGCCCCATGAACAGGAAGAATTGGGTGGCCTTCATGCCCGTCCAGCGGGCGGTCATGAAGTGCCCGAGTTCGTGGAGGAAGATCATGACCAGCAGGCCGAGGACAACCAGGAAGTAGCGCGGACCGGCCCCGAACCACAGCAGGGCGAACAGTCCGGCGAGCCCGATCAGGGCGATGGGGTTCGACTGCTCCGCTCCGGGCTCGGCCTCCTTTGGCTCCGCCATCACCCACGAGGTCTGTTTGGTCTCCTGCCCGTCGGTTGGGCCGTGGTCGGCGTGCTTGTCGTCGACACTCATCAAAATCCTGCTTTCGCCACTTGTCTCACTGCCTGCGCCGCCATGGTTCGGGCCTCTGCATCCACATGGAGAACCTCATCCAGTGTGGCTGCTGTTCCCGCCTCATGGCACGCGACCACCGATTCGATGACAGCGGGGATGTCGATCCAGCGAATCTGTTCCGCCAGGAAGGCTTCGACCGCCACCTCATTGGCCGCGCTGAGCGCCGCCGGAGCGCTGCCGCCGATGCGCCCGGCCTCATAGGCCAGGTCCAGGCAGGGGAAGGCCCTGCGGTCCGGAGCCTCAAAATCGAGGCGTCCGAGCTCCGCCCAGTTGATCTCGCCGGAGGGCACGGGAAAACGGTCGGGATAGGCCAAGGCGTATCCGATCGGCAGTCGCATGTCCGGATGTGAGAGCTGGGCGATGGTCGAGCCGTCGGAATAGGTCACCATGGAGTGCACGATCGACTGGGGATGGACCACAACCTCGATGTCATCGAACGACAGATGGCCCCCTGCACTTCCGGCCGGTGGACCGAACAGTTCGTTGGCCTCGATGACTTCCAAACCCTTGTTCATCAACGTCGATGAGTCGATCGTGATCTTGGGCCCCATCGACCAGGTGGGGTGGGCCAGGGCGTCCTCGATCGAGACCTGAGCCAATTCGTCGACGCTTCGGCCCCGGAACGGCCCGCCTGATGCGGTGAGTTGCAGCCGGGCAACCCTTCGGGGGACGTCATTGGCCCGGAGGCACTGGTGGATGGCGGCGTGCTCACTGTCGACCGGCACCAGTTCGGCGCCCGGGGTGCGGCGGGCGGCCTGGACGACGGGTCCGGCCGCGATCAACGACTCCTTGTTGGCCAGCGCCAAGCGCTTGCCCGCATTGAGTGTTCCCAGTGTGACCGGCAGTCCGGCGAAGCCGACAACACCGTTGACCGTGATGTCGGCCACTTCGGCGATCTCGGCCATGGCCGATGGTCCGGCCAGGACGGTGATGCCTGCGTCGAGCGCGGCCTCGACCTCCTGGCGCAGGCTCTCGTCGCCGATGGCGACGTAGCTGGGCCGGAACTGTCGGGCCTGGGCCACGAGGGCGGCAACATTCGACCCGGCAGCCAGGGCAACCACGTGGTAACTCTCCGGGTCATCAGCAATCAAATCGAGAGTCTGGGTGCCGATTGAACCGGTCGATCCAATGACGCCAACGCTTCGACCTGCCATACCCGGACTGTCTGCGCTAGTCGGACTCACCGCTGGCAATCCCCTAGATCAACTGGTAGACGATGGCGACGTAGTAGGCCCCGGGCAGGGCGAACAGGAGCCCATCGACCCGGTCCAGCACCCCACCGTGGCCCGGCAGCAGCGAGCCCATGTCCTTGACCCCAAGATCACGTTTGACCAGCGATTCGGCCAGGTCACCCATGGGGGCGAGGATTCCGACGACCGCAGCCAGGACCATCACCGGAAAGAACTGTCCGTCGAAGGTGCTGATGGCGCTGGTCACACCGAACACCAGCCCGGCGAACAAGGCACCGAAGAAGCCGGTCATGGTGCCCTCCCAGGTCTTGTTGGGAGAAGCCGAATGGAAGGGTTTCGTGCCGTAGGCCTTGCCCCCCAGATAGGCCAGCGTGTCCGAGGCCACCGTGATCACAACCGTGGCCAGCAGTAGCGGGATGCCGCCTTCGACCCTCACCATGAGAGCAGCAAAGCTGGCCAGGCCACCAACCCACAGGATTCCGGTGAGGGTGAGGCCGAGATTGAGCACCGGACGTTCGGTGTCGGCCCCGGTCAGATACCACAACATGCCAAAGACCACGGCTAGACCGACAACCAGCGGGAAACCGGCGTCACCCCGGACAAAGGTGGCCGCGGGTAGGGCGACGGCACCAACCAGGCCCAGCAGGGTTGCCGGGCGTAGTCCGGCCAATCGCATGGCGTTGAACAGCTCCATTACCCCGAGTAGGGCGACGACACCGATCAGGATGACGGTGACCACTGGCCCCAGCATGAGCGCCACGAGGACCAGTGCCGCCATGGCAACCCCGGCAATCAGCGATTGAGTGAAACTGCGGCCGGGTGATGTCGGCTCATCGTGGCCCTCGAGATCGGCATAGGCCGCTTCGACGTCAGGCCCTTGTTCGAAATAGCCGTCAGAGGCCAGCAGGCCGCCACGGTCCACCTGCTCGGAAGCGGGTGTGGCTCGATCGGGAGGAGGCGAGGAGCGGCGAGTCTCGGTGTGACGCTCCGAAATCGGCCCAGTGTTCTGACGCTCGGAGAACTGCCCCGTGCCGTGATGCCCAGGAACCGGCCCGGTGTTATGACGCTCAGGAAACTGCCCGGTGTTGTGGCGCTCAGGGAACTGCCCGGTGTTGTGGCGCTCCAGCGCTGGGGCGGGAGCCGTCCCGACCCTGGCCGAAGGACTCGTGTGATCGACTATGTCATGGGCGCCAGTCTCGCGGCGTTGCGCTCGAGGCTGGGACTCGGGAACGGATCGGGCCGGGGGCATGCGTTCCGGGGCAGGGGTCGTCGTCGCCGACGAGGTCCTGGCCGGTCGGCGGCCGGTGGTGTCCAGCAGCGAGGAGGACCGATCGAATACCGATGGTTCTGGTCCTGGAGCCGGGGTTCGGGCCGGGGCCGGAGTCCGGGCGGCGGCCGGAGCGGGGGTGCGGGCGACAGCTCCTCCGACTGCGCTGCGCTGGGAGGTTGGGGCCTCCAATGCCGGCTCGGGTGACACGGGGAGTTGGTCGCTATCGGGCGACCGGAGTTGACTGATGGCGTCGGCATCGGCGAAGACGTCAGAAAGATCGGGACCAACCCAGTTCGGATCGTCGCCTCTCCAACTCGGACCCTGCACCTCGCCCGACCTCCGGGCGTCGTCAGAGCCGAGAGCAGCCGGTACCTGCCCGGTTGCGGGCTCGGTCCAGTGCCGCAGTCCGGCAGCCTCGGCTTCAGCCGCGGCCTGTGCCTCGACATATTCGACGTTGGTTAGATCAAGGCTGTCGTCCTCATCATCTCGGATGATGGGGATCGGCCCGAACGAATTCGTATCCTGCTCGGGAGGTGGTTCGAACAGGTCGAAGATACTCTGGCTCTCTTCGGAGCCCCTGCCGAACCTGCCACGCTTCTTGTTGTCGGCCATCTTGCTTCCTTTCGTGAACCGCGTTGGCTCTTCAGTACCCCCCGTGGCTTGGCCGGCACCCGTATTGACGAGCACCAACGTTGCTAGACCTCGAGTAGTTCTTCTTCTTTGCTTGCCAACGCCCCGTCCACAGTGGCTTCGCTCGCCTGAGTCAGTCGGTCGAGATCCTTCTCGGCTCTCGCCAGTTCGTCTTCAGTGAGCTGATTATCCTTTTCTGCACCTTCCAACTCTTTACGTGAATCGCGCCGAATGTTCCGAATCGCGATCCGCCCGTCCTCGGCCATCTTCTTCACCAGCCGCACCAGGTCCTTGCGACGCTCCTCGGTGAGCGGCGGAAAGTTGAGACGAAGTGAGCGGCCGTCGCTGCTGGGCGACAGACCGAGATCGGATGTCCTGATGGCCCGCTCCACCGCCTGCAGATTGCCCGGGTCGTGCGGAGTGATCAACAACTGGCGGGCTTCAGGCACGGCAATCGAGGCCATCTCCTGAAGGCGCATCACCACTTCGTAGGCCTCAACCCGGAGATTCTCCACCAGCTGAGGCGATGCCCGGCCGCTGCGTATCGAGGCGAAGTCGGCTCGCGAGTGAGCTATCGCCTTCTCCATTCGATCGGTGGCGTCGGAGAGTACCAGCTCAGCAAACTCACTCATTCGACTATCGTACCAATGGCCTCGCCGCAGAGCAGCCTGCGAAGGTTTCCCTCGCCCATGAGATCGAACACCACGATCGGCAGGTGATTCTCCTTGGCGTGGGTGATGGCGGTCGAATCCATGACCCGGAGGTCCTGGTTCAGCACATCGAGATAGCTCAGCTTGTCGATCTTGGTCGCTTCGGGGTTGGTGCGGGGGTCGTCGGTGTAGATCCCGTCGACGCCACCGTGCGTACCCTTCAGCAGCACCTCGGCGTCGATTTCGACCGCCCGCAACGCGGCCGAGGTGTCGCTGGTGAAGAAGGGGTTGCCGGTTCCGGCGGCAAAGATCACCAGCCGACCTTTTTCGAGATGACGGATGGCCCGGCGACGGATGTACTCCTCGGCGATCTGTGGCATGGCAATGGCCGACTGCAGTCGGGTCTGGACATGCTGCTGCTCGCAGATGTCCTGCAGGGCCAAGGCATTGATGACCGTGGCCAACATGCCCATGTAATCGGCCTGGGCCCGATCGAGGCCGCCTTCGGCCCCTCGCATGCCTCGCCAGATGTTGCCGCCACCGACAACGACGGCAACCTCGATGCCAAGATCGCGCTTGACCTCAAGGATGTCCTCGGCCAAACGCTGGACCACCTTGCCGTCGATCCCGTAGCCTGCCTCTCCGGCAAATGCCTCGCCCGAGAGTTTCAACAGGATTCGACGCCAGCGTGGTTTCGTGCCTTCGCTCAAGATGCCTCCAGGCTCGAAGTTCGGTTATCAGTTTGAGTGTAGTGGTCGAACCCCGACTGAGGTGATCATCTCGGGCGGGATAGCCGACCGACCGACTCGGTCAGCCAACCATGGCCAATGCGAATCGGTGAATGACCCCCGACCCGAGCTTGCCCCCGACGGTCTCTTTGTCGCCGAACATTCCCTGCTCAAGCAGCACTCGCTCGCCGAACCAGGAATTTAGCCTGCCCTCGACGATCTTGGGCCAAGCTTGTTCGGGCTTGCCCTCGGCCTTGGTGATATCGAGCAGAGCCGAGCGTTCCTTCTCGACCTCATCGGCCGGAACATCATCGCGACTCAGGTACGACGGCTTAGCAAAAGCAATGTGCAGGGCGACATCGTGCAGAGCCTCGGCGCTCAGGCCCGAGGACTGAATGAGCACCCCGGCCCGACCGTCGCCGTGGAGGTAGGCGTCGATCAGCTGGTCAGCGGTCGCCTCGTAGCGGGCAACCGTTCCCAGGCTGATGTTCTCCTTGACCGTGAGCTTCAGGCTCTCGATTTCGGCCTCTTTGCCCTCAATCGCCTGCACACCCTCGGACAACACGCCGTCGGCCAACTGCTGGGCGAGCTTGCGGAAGTCGTCGGACTTGGCGGCAAAATCGGTCTCTGAGCGGAGGTGCACCAGAGCGGCGCCCGCTTCGCTCGAAGCGATGGCCACGACACCTTCGGAGTTGTCTCGCTCGCTCCGTCCGGCGGCCTTGGCCAGGCCCTTTTCCCGCAGTATCTGTGTGGCTGCTTCGAAGTCACCGTCGGCATCAGTGAGCGCCCTCTTGGCATCCATCATGCCCGCGCCCGTTGATTTGCGAAGTTCCTGAACGTCTTTGGCCCCAAATGCTGACATCGTTGATCCTTGTCGTATCCGTGCTGGTTCTGATGAATCGGCGGTTGAGCGGTGGCGCTCAGCCCGCGGTTTCTTCGTCGGCCTTGGCCACGGCCTCAGGGGCCGGAGCAGGAGCCTCAGCGGCCGGTGCTTCGGCCACGACGCCGTTGGCGCTGTCAGCGGCCGGTCCTTCGACCACGACCGGGGCGGCCTCTTGAGCCGCGGCCAGTCGGGCCTCGCGTGCTGAAGCTTCGGCCGCAGCCTGACGGCGGGCCTCGGCCTGAGCCCCAGCAATGGCTGCTTCCTGCTCAGGGGTGCGCTCGGCCTCAACCGCACCATCGGGAGCGCCAGAGGCCCGTGAGTGGATCAGCTTGCCCTCGACGACGGCCTCGGCGATGACCCGTGTCATCAGTTCGGCCGAACGGATGGCATCATCGTTCCCCGGGATCGGGTAGGTGATGAGATCGGGGTCGCAGTTGGTGTCGACGACGGCCACGATCGGGATGTGGAGCTTGCGGGACTCGGTGACCGCAATGTGCTCAACGATGGTGTCCATGATGAACACCACGCTCGGCAGCTTGGCCATGGTCTTGATGCCACCGATGTTGCGATCGAGCTTGTCGAGCTCACGGGTGTAACGCAGGGCTTCCTTCTTGGGCATTTCCTCGAAGTCGCCTGCCGCCCGCATGCGCTCGTACTCAAGGAGCTTGCCGACCCGCTTGGAGATCGTTTGATAGTTGGTGAGCATGCCACCGAGCCAACGTTGGTCGACGTAGGGCATACCAACCGAGACGGCGTAGCGGCGGATCGGTTCCTGGGCCTGTTTCTTGGTGCCGACAAAAAGAACCGTGCCGCCTTCGGCCACGGTGTCACGGACGAAGATGTAGGCCCGTTCAACGCGACGAAGGGTTTCTTCCAGATCAATGATGTAGACGCCGTTGCGGTCACCGTGGATGAACCGCTTCATCTTGGGGTTCCAGCGACGGGTCTGATGCCCGAAGTGGACGCCTGCTTCCAACATCTGCTTCATGGTGACGACTGCGGTCACGTTGTCTCCTACCGGTTGTGGAGGCCGTTCAAGCTCGGAGCCGTTGCCACTGGACGTTGCCACTGACGACACGGTCCGAGACCGTGGATTTTGAACAACCCTGGTCTCGATGGTCGAATACTGCGTCTCCACTGTAGCCGGACGGCTGGTCGAGCCCTACCGAACCTGGTGGGGAGCAACAAGACGGGCCCGCCCGCAACGACCGTCGAGAAACGGCTGAGGATCAACATAGCGATCACCGATGCGGGCGGTGAGGTGGAAGCCCCGACGGGCCTGGCCGACCTCGGTCGCCGCCCCCACCGTCTGACCCGACACCACCAGCGCCCGACTCAGCGGCCCGTACGTGGAACGAATCCCACCATCGTGACCGATGACCACGTAGAGCCGACCGGCCACCGACCCCACAAAACCCACTCGACCATCGGCCACGGCCACCACCGGGGCACCGTCCCCGACGCCGAATTCGAGGCCCCGATTGCCGGGGCCGTAACGATGCGCCGGCGCACGAAAGGGGTCAACCACCGGGGCGTCAACCGGAGCAACCCACCCACACGACCCGGCAACGACGACATCCACCGCCACCACAGCTGCCGCGTCCACGACCTCGACGCCACCAATACCGGCTTCGACCCCGTCGGTGAACGGCACGCCGGAAGCCGGCGGCCCGGCAGCCGGTGGGCCGGTGTCGACCCTGCCACCCACAGCGGGGTCAATGGCGACGGCCTGGAACACTCCGGCCTCGGCGGCCACCCCGGCTGCAGCCAGGCAGCCAACCAACACCGCGGGCGCCACGGCCCGACACCTCAACTTCAACCACATGACGCATCCTCCAAGACTCCAATTTCATCGGGGGAAGCACCATTGAAAGAGGTGCGCCTCTCGGCCCACCTCCTGGGAACGTGACCTAGGCCGGCTCGCGTTCCATCGCCGTCAGACGGGAACGCAGCCCAAGTACGGCCTTGGTGTGGATCTGACAGACGCGGCTCTCGGTGACACCAAGCACCTTGCCAATCTCGGCCAAGGTCAGATTCTCGTAGTAGTAGAGCGTGAGTACGATCTTTTCCCGCTCGTTCATACGGTTGATAGCTCCCGCCAGCAACTGACGGAGCTCCACCCGCTCGTAGACGCCGCTAGGACCTTCACCCCGGTCGGCCAAGGTGTCTCCGAAGGTGAGGCTCTCTCCCCCACTCATCGACAGCATCTCATCGAGGGCAACAATGCCGAGTGAGGAGATCTGGCCGTAGAGGCCGTTCAGTTGATCGGTGCTGAGATCAAGTTCCTCGGCAATCTCACCGTCGGTGGGGGCTCGGTGGAATTCAGCTTCCAGTTTGGCCATGGCCCGCTCGACCGATTTGGCCTTCGACCTCACTGAACGGGGCACCCAATCAATCGAGCGAAGCTCGTCGAGGATGGCGCCCTTGACCCTGGAAATGGCGTAGGTCTCAAACTTGAAGCCCCGCCCGGGATCGAACTTGGTAATGGCATCGATCAGGCCAAACATGCCGTAGCTGACCAGGTCGGCCTGATCAACACTCTGAGGAAGACCGGCCGCCACCCGACCAGCGACGTATTTCACCAAGGGTGCGTAGTGGACGATCAGCCGGTCCCGATGGACCTGGTTGCCCGACCCTTTGAAGCCGGACCACACTTCGATCAGTTCTACGTCGTTCTGGATTGTCACGTTTCCCGCCAGCGTGTCTGAAACAGTAGGGACACGGGCGGGGAAGCTACCAGAGGAAGCCACAACGACCCGTGCCCACTCTCCGTCGGCGCTATGCCACTCAACGTGAGGTGATTCGGCTGGTTTTGCGTCGTCGGGGCGGTCCGATACCGCCTCATCAGGGGCGGGATCCGAACTCGGCTCGAAGCCAAGAACGCGAAGGTAGCGGGAACGGACGGCGGCGGTCACGGTCGGCGACGCTACCCGCC
>Ga0316190_10003321_pt1 | contig 11691 bp, 12 predicted proteins | sample Eddworburrow2_MG_FD_204929 | JGI IMG/M metagenome (GOLD analysis project Ga0316190, IMG submission 204929) | Coastal sediment microbial communities from Maine, United States - Eddy worm burrow 2 | ecosystem: Environmental > Aquatic > Marine > Coastal > Sediment | place: USA: Maine | collected... | reverse complement strand
GAAAACTAGCTCCCGGACTAAAGGTCAAAGCCGGCATCCATTTAGTCTAATTTTATTGTGGTTCAGGTGGAGCTGGTAAATCACTTATTTCTGGATCGGGCTGATTTAGAATAAGAAATACAACACCCCCAACTACAACCGCAGCAGCAGGTACCAGCCATAAAGCTACCGGTGTTTTTCTCTTTATTGTAAATGTCTTACTAAAAGCAAACTCTCCAAAATCTACTGTATTCGTCAATTTCAATTTATACTCCTTGCCAGGTTCAACGTCACTCGGAATGATCCAGGGATAAACTCCTGAATTTTTGAGTCCTCCAATCTGAAGGTAATGGTGAGGTCCGTTATAAAGATCTAAAGAATATTCAGCATCAGGATCACCTCCGGACCACCTTACTTCAATCATACGGCCCCTTTTATACTTAGAATCCGCAGTAGGAGACATAAACTCTATGGCAACATTATCACCATCTTTTTCAGATATTTTATTATCTTCGACCAGAGCTAAAAGATCTCCTTCCTTTTGATTGTTAAATACAGTCCCTGGATATTCACCAAAAGTTCCATTTGCACGAATCTCTTCTGGATGATTTTTTGCTTCGTCAATTCCCTGGGAATAGGCCCCGGAAAATACAGTGATAAGCAGAAGCGCGGTAAGATGTCGTAAATAGAGCATTTCTTTTATATTAAGGTTTATCTCGTAAAATTGCTAAAAAATATTAGAATAATCAAATTTTTTCTTCTTTAAACTTTAATTATAAATGGTAGTTTTGGGCTTAATCTGATCTTTCACTTCTTATTTACCATTTTAAATGGGTTTTACCCACAAAAAATTACTCTCAGAAAACTATTAAAAAGTGTTTTTGAAATTAAAATAATTTTTGATTTAAACCAATCCCTTCCTTGAATATTTATTTACCCCAAGTATCTTTGCCTTTCTGATAATTTGACACTAAAATAAAATGAAAAAAATCTTAGGTTTAGGGAATGCTCTAATTGATTTAATATTTAAAATTGAAAATGATGAATGGCTCACCAGGTTTGGATTACCTAAAGGTAGCATGACCCTTGTGGATGAAGAAAAAGCCAGGATCATCCTTAATTTAACACAAAAGCTTGATAAAGAAATAGCAGCTGGAGGGTCCGCTTCAAACACTATAAATGGACTTGCCAGACTTGGTGTAAAATGTGGCTATATAGGTAAAATTGGGAAAGATGAATATGGAGAACATTTTTCAAGAGAAATGTCTTCCAATCATATTGAACCTAATCTTTTGTTTGGAGAAAGCCAAACAGGTACCGCTATTGCCTTACTTTCACCGGATGCAGAAAGAACTTTTGCTACTTATTTAGGTGCAGCCATAGAATTAAATGCTGATGACCTGAGGGATGAGCTATTTAAAGGTTATAATTATTTTCATATCGAAGGCTACCTGGTACAAAACCATGAATTGATCCAAAAAGCTGTTCAGCTAGCTAAGAAAAATGGACTGATTGTATCGATTGATATGGCCAGCTTTAACGTTGTTGAAGCCAATATCGATTTTCTCACCGATATTATAGAAAATTATATTGATATCGTATTTGCAAATGAGGAAGAAGCCAAGGCATTTACAGGAAAAAACCCCAAAGAAGCTTTGAATATAATTGCAACTAAATGTGAAATAGCTGTTGTAAAAATAGGAAAGGATGGCTCTCTAATAAAAAGGGGGAATGAAATTATTCACGTAGAAGGTATAAAAGCTATTCCAAGGGATACTACAGGAGCCGGAGATTTATATGCTTCAGGATTTCTATATGGGCTAACCAAAGGATATGATTTGGAACTTTCCGGGAAAATCGGCTCTCTTTTGGGTGGTAAAGTCATTGAAGTCTATGGTGCACGACTTTCTGAAGAAAAGTGGATGGATATTATGGAAAGCATTAAGGAGTTGACCAGTTGATCAGTAGACCAGTAAATCCAATTCAATGGTTGTAAAGCTCAAAGGTGGAAGGTGATAGGTCAAAGTAAAAATTGAGTAACTGATGAATTGTGATCAACCTGTATCAGGACGGGATAGGACATACGATCTTCTTACTACCTACAACCTGCCGCCTACTTCTTTTTCTGTGGAAGTGAAAGTAAAAATGAAGAACTGAATGACTAGACAAAAAAATTCTCCCTAACCCAAAATCAGGCTAAGGAGAATATCTTTTTTATTATTCCAATACTAAATTTACATAAAAAATCAGGAAGCTGGATTAAGTTCGGCAGGAACAACCAATGCATCAGCAGGTACCTCCCCAGTTAATGCGTTCAAAAATACTATGATGCTTTTTAATTCCTCATCGGTCAAATCTTTGTTGAGATTCACCTTTGCAATTATTGTAACAGCTTCTTCTAAGGTAGCTATACTGCCATCATGAAAATATGGAGCTGTTTTAGCAACATTCCTTAATGTAGGAACTTTGAACATATATTTATCTGCTTCATTTCCCGTTTCTTTAAATCTTCCATCATCTACCGGATCGCTTCCTGTATGATTCCAGTACATATCATAAACGCCAAATTTCTGTAGCATATTTCCACCGAGTTGGCTTCCGGTATGACAAGTCATGCAACCGACATCAATAAAAGTTTTCATACCTTTCTTTTCCTCAAGAGATAAGGCGGCACGTTTCCCATTTAAATAATCATCAAACCTGGAAGGAGTAACCAGTGTTCTTTCAAAAGCAGCAAGAGCGTTTTCAATATTTTTATAAGATAAAGGATCGCTTTCTTCCGGAAATGCTTCAGCAAATAACGGGGGGTATAATGCCGTTTCAGACAATCGTTTGACAAGAAATTCTTCAGAAGGTATCGCCATTTCTAATGGATTTAAAATTGGCATCCCTGCCTGCTCTTCTACATCCTGAGCCCTTCCATCCCAAAATTGAGAAGTGTGAAAGGCTGCATTATACACAGTAGGTGAATTCCTGTCACCATCATTACCTGCATCCCCCTCAGAAAATTGTTCATTGTCAACTCCGAATGTCGCCAGGTCATGACAAGTATTACAACTTTGAGTTTCATTTAAAGATAACCTGTTATCATAATATAACAACTTACCCAGTTTTACCTTACTTTCAGTTATGGGATTGTCAGGATTTTCAGCAACAGCTGGTAAAGGTTTAAACATTGACCTGGCCATATCTCCAACTTCTTCCTCAATTTTCATGCTCTCAGCGTAGTCCTGAGCCTGTTTTTTACTTTCGTCATTCTTCGACTTATCACCTCCACAATTGAAAAGTAATAAGGATAGCAATAAAAATACGAATACATTTTTCATAGCAATATTTTTGATTGGATTTATGAAATAATTAGTTAGTTCGATTAAAAATCTTCTTATTAAAAAAATTACAATTTAAGATCGACGACTGTTTTCATTATTGAAGTTAGTTTGCAAAAATTAATTATTCAAATAGAAGTACTATTTTATGATCTCTGTCTTTAAATATCTTTCAGCCGGCACATGTTGAACATCAATTTTATTATTAAATCAATCTTTTGTATTTGATTTCTTATCTTTATTTTCTCTCATTTTTTTTAGCTTCTTATCTTCCAGATTCTTTGATAAAAAGGCATTTAATTCGTCAACTTCATAGTTGGACTGAATCTCACCAAAAGAATCTATTTTAATATCAAATCCTTCTAATTCAGGATTGATATCAGGTTTTTTTATTTTCTTTTTCTTATTGTATTTTCTTTTTGTCATTTATTTAACAAAATCAGATAGTTTTTCAATAGCTAATTGAATCCGTTCACCTGTTTCTTTGGAACCAAGAATTTCGATAGTAAGCATAAGATCTATTCCTGTTCCAGTTCCGGTAATGGCTACCCTCAGTGCCTGCATGATCCGTCCCATCCCAATTCCATGTTTTTCTAAAATACTTTCCAGTAAATTTTTTGCTCCCTCCTGATTAATTGGATCTTCACATTGTATCAGAGCTTCAGCATATTCTCCAAGAATTGTCACTGCCTCTTCAGTCCATTTCTTTCTAACTATATTATCATTATATTCCTGTGGCCTGATAAAGAAATAACTGCCCATTTCAAATATATCCTGTGGAAAAGTAATCCTATCTCTATATCCATCTGCAACGTGAATGATTTCATCCTCAGATGCCTGAATCCCTTCCTTATCTAAATCAGCAGCAAGGTATTCTGCCAATTCTTTTTCAGGCTTAACTTTAAGGTATTGCTGATTCATCCATTTTGCTTTTTCAATATCGAATTTGGCCCCGCTTTTGTTTATTCGTTCAATTTTAAATTGTTTTATCAATTCCTCCATTTTAAAAATCTCCTGCTCCGTTCCCGGGTTCCATCCTAATAATGCCAGGAAATTTACTGTTGCTTCAGGTAGATATCCCATCTCTTTAAATCCAAGACTCTTCTCACCACTTGATGGATCTATCCATTCCATAGGAAAAACCGGATACCCGTGTTTGTCGCCATCCCTTTTACTTAATTTTCCAGTACCTTCAGGCTTTAATAATAATGGTAAATGGGCAAATTTTGGCATGCTTTCAGTCCATCCTAAAAATTCATATAATAACACATGCAGCGGGGCTGAAGGCAACCATTCTTCACCACGGATTACGTGACTTATCTGCATCAGATGGTCATCAACTACATTGGCTAGATGATAGGTAGGCATCCCATCCGATTTCATTAATACTTTATCGTCCAAAGTACTTGAATTAACTGAAACCCAATCCCGTATCATATCTTGAAATCGTATCTCTGAATCTTGAGGAACTTTTATACGGACCACATATGGCACACCAGCCTTAACAAGCCCATTTACTTCAGCTTCTGAAAGCGTGAGTGAGTTTTTCATTGTACTCCTGACCTGGCTATTATATTGAGGCATTACAACTTTTTCAGCTTTTAGTCTATCCCTCATTGCTTCTAATTCCTCAGGTGTATCAAATGCATAATATGCTTTCCCTTCACTAATCAACTGATCAGTGTATTTCTTGTATAAGGGCTTTCTTTCAGACTGACGAAAAGGTTCGCTTTTTAAACCTTCATCCGGAACTATTCCCAACCATTCAAGCGAATCGTATATATACTCCTCCGCTCCTTTTACATATCTTGTTTGATCGGTATCCTCAATCCGGAGAATGAAACTTCCTTTATTTCCTTTTGCAAATAAATAATTATATAATGCAGTTCTTACTCCTCCAATATGCAATGGACCTGTCGGGCTTGGTGCAAATCTTACCTTCACTCCTTTAATCATAAACTTTCTTTTAATACAAAAATACTATTCCCCAATCTTTACTGCATAGTTATGTAAATTTTATTCAATGTAAGCAATACAAGATATCTCTACATTTACATTCTTAGGCAAACGGCTTACCTCAACTGTTTCCCTGGCAGGCGGCTCTGATTTAAAATATTTTTCATAAACATCATTTATTTTGGAAAAATCAGACATATTCTTTATAAATATGGAACACTTAAGAATATTATGATAATCCAGGTTAGCTGCTTCAAGGATATAGCCAATATTTTTCATAACCTGGTGAGTCTCAGATTCAATATCCTCCATTTTAAATTCACCAGATTTCTGATCAATTGGAATCTGACCGGATATATAAACGGTATTTCCTGAACGTACCGCCTGGCTGTAGGGACCTATAGGATCAGGAGCTTTTGACGAATGAATTATGGTTTTCATAAATATTAATAATTATTAGAGTTAAAAAAGAATTATTTAATAATAACAAACTGGACTATATGCTTAAGAATAAATAAGATCTGCCTTCCCATCAGCAATCTGATAGATGGACTTATTACTTTCTATCCTATCAAAAATTGATAAGGTACGCTCAGGTCTGGCATCAGTTACAAAAATTTGCCCAAAAGTATGTCCCGCAACCATATTCAATATCTTCTCTATCCTGGCATCATCCAGTTTGTCAAAAATATCATCCATTAATATTATGGGTTTAAATCCTTTTTCATTCCTGATGATTTCAAATTGAGCAATTTTTAACGAAACAATCATTGACTTCTGTTGTCCCTGTGAGGAATATTTTTTCATAGGATATCCGTCAAGATCAAATACATAATCGTCTCTGTGAATTCCCAATGATGTTCTTCGAAGAGCAATATCCCTTGACAAACTTTCCTTAAAAAGAACATTAAAATTTTCGGAATCCAGGTCAGATTTATACTGTATTTTCACCTCTTCTTTATGATCAGCAATATCTGAATAAATCTCCTTTAATAATTTTGAAAGGGTAGCAATAAATTTACGCCTGGTGAGGTATATTTGATAACCAATTTGCATGATCAGTTGATCATAAGGATCAATTAAGTCGATATCCATATGATCCTGATGGTGCGTGTTTTTAAGGATTGAATTTCTTTGCCGTAAGGCATGGTTGTATTTCAAAAGGTTGTCCAGATACTTTCTGTCCAATTGAGAAATTACACTATCAACGAATCTTCTTCTATTTTCTCCTCCGCCCCTAATTATATCGGTATCATTAGGAGTTATGAGTACGACTGGAAAAATACCAATATGATCACTAATTTTATTATAGGATATATCATTCATTGAAATGGTTTTCTTTTCCCCGCGTTTCATCTGGCATTTTACCCCCTTTTGTTTACCATCCTTATTAAAATTGCCAATTATGGAAAAAAAATCTGTTTCATGCTTGATCGTCTGTAAATCCGAGGTACTCTGAAAACTTTTTGTGAGTGCCAGATAATAAATTCCTTCCAGGACATTTGTTTTTCCTACTCCATTATCTCCAACCAGACAATTGATCTGATCATTAAATGACATTTTTATATCAAGGTAGTTTCTAAAATTAATCAGCCGTATATCTTCTAGATACATTAAATTTCTTTGTTGGAAGTTTTTTAATTAATTTCGCACTCTACGAAAATTCAATTTTAATAGATTGAACCTGTTGTAGTTACTAAATGTTGATAAATATTTCGTTATGGCAACTAAAACCAAATCAGCTTCAACCAGAAAAACAAAGGTAAATGCTAAGCCGAGTTTTTCAAAGGATACCTATATGTACTGGTATGAAAGTATGTATTTAATGCGAAAATTTGAAGAAAAAGCTGGTCAGTTGTATGGACAGCAGAAAATTCGGGGATTTTGTCATTTATATATCGGACAGGAAGCTTGTGCTGCTGGGGCTGTATCTGCCCTTGAAAAAGGGGATAAATACATCACTGCTTATCGTGATCATGCACATCCGCTTGCATTAGGTACCGAACCAAAATATATCATGGCTGAACTTTACGGAAAAGAAACTGGTATTTCCAAAGGCAAAGGAGGCTCCATGCATATTTTTGATAAAGAAAATAATTTCATTGGAGGACATGGAATTGTTGGAGGGCAGATACCTCTTGGTGTTGGACTTGCTTTCGCTGAAAAATATAATAAAACCAACAAGCTTTGCATAACTTATATGGGGGATGGTGCTGTTCGCCAGGGAGCTTTCCATGAATCACTAAATCTGGGTATGCATTACAAACTCCCGGTAATTTTCGCAATCGAGAATAATGGATATGCTATGGGCACCTCGGTGCAACGTACATCAAATGTCCATGATTTATTCACACTCGGAGAAGCGTATAATATGCCATCAAAATCTGTGGATGCCATGAATGTAGAAGAAGTTCATATGGCTATTGCTGAAGCAGCCGAAAGAGCAAGAAAAGGTGAGGGACCTACTTTGCTGGAGCTAAAAACATATCGTTATAAGGGCCATTCCATGTCAGATCCAGCAAAATATAGGACAAAGGAAGAATTAGCCGCTTATAAAAAGAGAGATCCTATCGAGCAAGTGAAGGAAACAATCCTGAAAAAGAAATATGCTACAGAGGATGACCTTGAAAAGATTCACAAAGAAACTAAAGTAAAAGTAGAAGAATCAGTCAAATTCGCTGAAGAATCAGCATATCCTTCTGTTAGTGAAATCTTTACAGACGTATATGTTCAGAAAGATTATCCTTTTATAAAGGATTAAATTGCCTATTGATATTAAATTCCTTTAAAAATATTATTTTTGCACCCTAATTATTAACAAATGGCAAAAGTAAAGTATAAGAAGAAGAAGAAAGCGGAGAAAGGGAACGAGTTCCTGGAGAGCCCTGAAGCGTTGGCCGAACAGTTATCCAAAAGTGAGCAGTTTCTTGAAAAAAACAAGAAAACTGTAATTATAGCACTCGGAACCATTGCAATTATTGTATCTGGCTTATTCTTATTCAGATATTATCTGAACAACCAGGAAAACCAGGCGCAAGTGGACATGTTTCAGGCTGTATATTATTTTGAATCAGACAGTTTAGGAAAAGCTTTGAATGGCGATGGAAATAACTATGGCTTTCTGGATATTATTGATAATTATGGTATGACAAAGGCAGCAAATCTTTCTCAGTTTTATGCTGGAGCCTGTTATCTTAAAACTGGAGAGTATGAAAATGCAATTGAACACCTTTCTTCTTTTTCAGCGGATGATATAATTATTCAGGCAAGAGCATATTCTCTAATCGGAGATGCCCATATGGAATTAGGAGATTATCGTCAAGCAGCCGAATATTATGAAAATGCCTCAGATAGAAAATCAAATGAATATATTAGTCCGGAATATCTGGTTAAAGCAGCACTGGCTTATGAAAAATTAATGGAATTTGAATCAGCCAGTGATTGTTACAATACTATTATAACCCAGTACCCGGAATCAAGTGAATTCCAAAATGCAAAAAAACAGAAGGCCAGGCTTGATGGACTAGCATCAAAGTAATCTGACCTGAAATAAAAAAAAGGGATATTGCTTTGATGCTTTATCCCTTTTTTATTTAATACTATTGTTATGGCTACTAAAGAAAAAAACCTGAGCTCACAGACTCTTATTTCATCAACAGATATATCCTCTAAAAAATTTGCACTTATCGTATCCGAATGGAATGAGCAAATAACTGAATCACTTTATGAGGCAGCCTATAATACCTTGATGGAATATGGCGCTACCAGGGAGAATATTATTCGAAAAAATGTACCCGGGAGTTTTGAATTAAGCCTTGCTTCTCAAAAAATGGCACAAAAAGATGATGTGGATGCTATACTATGCCTTGGATGTGTCATCCAGGGTGAGACACGGCATTTTGAATTTATATGCCAGTCTGTATCTCAAGGGCTAAAAGATGTGGCTTTAAAATTTGATAAACCTGTTATTTTCGGTGTACTCACAACGGACACTACCCAACAAGCACTAGACAGAGCTGGAGGAAAACATGGCAATAAAGGTGATGAAGCAGCTATGACTGCAATTAAAATGTTAAATTTTTGATTTTTTGAAAGTATGAAAGTATTGAAGTTTGGCGGAACCTCCGTAGGTCAACCGGAAAGGATGCGCCTGGTTGCAAGATTAATTACCCTGGATCCTGAAAAAAAAATTGTGGTTCTGTCCGCTTTGTCTGGTACGACCAATACATTAGTTGAAATTGGTGAAAATCTTTTTGAGAATAACATAGAAAAAGCCGATGAGATAATTGAAAACCTGTACAATCATTATCAGGATTTCATAAATGACTTACTTTCAGATATTCTCTTTCAAAATAAAGCCAGAGACATTATTGATAAGCATTTCTTGTTTCTTAAAAGTCTGACAAGGTCCTTTTTTAATAATAGATTGAATAATGAATTGTTGGCACAAGGGGAGTTAATGTCAACTAAACTATTTCAACTTCTTCTGGAAGAAAGGAAGATGAATTCGAACCTTATTCCTGCACTGGACTTCATGTATATTGATAAGGACAAGGAACCTGATGTTGCTTTTATTAGAAACCATGTCAATCCTATTCTGGATCAAAATAAAGATATTGATATTCTCATCACTCAGGGATACATCTGTCGAAATCATGATGGAGAAATTGACAATCTTCAACGTGGAGGTAGTGATTATACAGCAACATTACTAGGTGCTGCTACTGATTCAACTGAAGTTCAGATATGGACGGATATTGATGGCATGCATAATAACGATCCCAGGATCGTTGATAAGACCTATCCGATTTCAGAACTCTCTTTCAATGAAGCTTCCGAGCTTGCTTATTTTGGAGCGAAAATATTGCATCCATCCTCAATATGGCCATGTCAGAAATTCAATGTGCCTGCCAGGTTAAAAAATACCATGGATCCGGAAGCAGACGGAACACTTATCAGCAGTAAAGAGGATGAAGATAAAATTAAAGCGATCGCTGCTAAGGATGGAATTACCGTAATTAAAATAAAATCAAGCCGAATGCTGATGGCCTATGGTTTCCTCAGAAAAATTTTCCAAATTTTTGAGGATTTTAAAACACCAATTGACATGATAACAACTTCTGAAGTAGCTGTTTCTCTGACAATTGATGACAATAGTCGAATGGCTGAGATTTCAGAAGAATTGAATCAGTTTGGAGAAGTGATGGTGGATACTAATCAATCTATAGTATGCATTGTTGGCAATAAAATTATCGAGAAAGAAGAGATACTTCAAAAAGTGTTCAAAGCATTGGAAGAAATCCCTGTCAGAATGATATCCTATGGTGGAAGTAAATACAATATCTCCATCCTGGTGGATAGCATCCACAAAGAAAAATCTCTTAACGCTTTGAATGAACATGTTTTTTATCTTTAGTAATTAGATTATTAAGGATTTAAAAAAAATCTAATAGTTAATTAATTATGCCATGGAAATTAAATCCATATACGACTTTGAAATTATCAACATTGATGGGAAGATATTGCCAATGAGCAATTTCCGAAATCAGGTATTATTACTTGTTAACACAGCAAGTAAATGTGGATTAACACCACAGTTTAGCGAACTGGAAAAATTATTCCTGACCTATAAAAACAGGTCATTTACAATCATAGGATTTCCCTGCAATCAATTCCAAAATCAGGATCCAGGGACTAATGAAGAAATAAAATCATTTTGTGATCTTAATTATAAGGTGTCATTTCCGATGACCAGCAAAATAAAAGTTAACGGATCAGATGCCCATCCACTTTTCAAGTTTTTAAAAGAAGAAGCGCCAGGGATTGCAGGATCAAAAATAATTAAATGGAATTTTACAAAATTTCTGGTTGACAGGAATGGTCATGTGATCAGAAGGTTTGCTCCATACTACAAACCACAACGGATAGCTCCTGAAATTGAAAAGCTAATCATGTTTTAATCAAACTCAAAACTTTACTAAATACCAAGGATGTTTATAAATCGGCGGCTCAAAAGTGAATTATAAATGCAACGATATTGGCAGGAAGTAAACTGCTTTCGTATGCGAATTGACATGATTTTATAAACTAGAAAATGAATTGAAGGTGATAGGGGCTTAGGATTTTTTCGATTTACTCACAGAGTCCTTCGAAAATACCAATTAGAAGATATGGAAGGCCATGGTAAAGGAGATGAAAGCTTTATTTGAATAACATTAGCAATTCAGCCAAATTACATTTATTGTTCCACAATCATTGTAATTTATAATATAGAACTCGAATATTTTCATAATAAAATATTAAAAAAACCGTTTCCATGCCCTGTTTATTTCGATAACAAAAACCAGTTCTCATCTTCGTTTAACATTTTATTGCGAATCTATCAAAAAAATCATACGCCCGGGAAATCAATAAATCTACTGATACTACT
>Ga0316190_10003318_pt1 | contig 11695 bp, 9 predicted proteins | sample Eddworburrow2_MG_FD_204929 | JGI IMG/M metagenome (GOLD analysis project Ga0316190, IMG submission 204929) | Coastal sediment microbial communities from Maine, United States - Eddy worm burrow 2 | ecosystem: Environmental > Aquatic > Marine > Coastal > Sediment | place: USA: Maine | collected... | reverse complement strand
GACCAGCGCCTCATTTTCGGGGGGAGTCCCGGTCAGGTCGCTCGCCGCTCTGGCGTTTCTCATCGAAATCACGACACGGAGCCCGCCGTCATCGCTGTCCTCCAGGGTGAGGCTCCCTCCGGAGGCCTTGGCCAGCGTCTGGGCGATGGCCAACCCGAGGCCGGTACCGGGCGTCTCGGTGTCGCCCTGCCAGAACCGTTCCAGGGCCCTGTGCTTGGCATCGTCGTCCAGACCCGGACCCTGATCGCTGATGGTGATGAGCGTGGTTTCCGCCGACGGCACGACCCGCACGGTGATGGCACCGTTCGGCGGGGACGCGTTGAGCGCGTTGTCGAGCGTGTTGTCCAGCAACTGTTCGACCGCGCCCGGAACCGCTGAGATCCACAGGGGGGACACAGGGACCAGGAGCTGCAGCTCGACCTGAGCGTCGTCGGCGAGCGCGGTCCACGTGTCGATCCGGTCCGAGACGATCGTGGCCGCGTCCACTCTGACCACCGGAGGTGTCTGTTCAGCCCGCGCCAGCTGGAGCAGGCCGGCCACCAGCTCGGCGAGCCGCTCGATCTCGTCGATCGCTGCGGCGACCTCGGCACGGTCGGCTCTGTCGACCTGGCGGGTCTCCAGGTTCTCCAGCCGGAGGCGGATGGCGGTCAGCGGCGTCCGCAGCTGGTGCGACGCGTCGCTGACGAAGGAGCGTTGGGCCTGGATCAACTCGTCGAGACGTTGGGCCATCGTGTTCATGGCATGGCCGAGCGCCTGCACCTCGGCCGGCCCGTCCTTGCTGACGGGGGTGGTCGACAGACGCCCGTCGGCGAACCGTCTGGCCGACTCCTGCAGTCCCCGCAGAGGTTGGGTGACCGACTGAGCAACGGCGGTACCAATGGCCGCCACGGCGAGGAGCACGACCGCGGCGACCCCAACCAAGCCGATCCAGAACCGATGAATCCGTTCTGTCACCTCGTGAGCATCCAGCGTCACCCGCAACATGCCGTGGACCCGGCCACCGGACGCCACCGGCACCGCGATGTAGAGCAGATCGGTATCGAGGGTGTCGGATCGGCGGATGCCCGCGGCGCGGACACCGGCAAGTGCCGTTGACACCTCGGGGCGAGACTGGGACAGAAAATTCCGACCGGCAGGACCAGCACTGTCCAGCACCGAGATCCCGAGGCGGTCGACGACGATGACCCGAGCGTTGCTCCGGCTGACATAGTCATCGACCGGCGCAGGATCGGGAGCCCCGCCGCTCTCCAATGCGTCTTCATAGAAGGAGGCCAGCACGACCGCGTCACGTTCGGTGCGGGCGATGAATCGTTCTTCCTCCCGTTGGCTGTAGAAGATGGCGAGGGGGATCTCCAGGATCAACAGGACGATGACCGTGATCGCCAAGTAGCTGACCAGGAGTCGCCGGGTCACGGCTCAGTCCTCGGGCCCGCGGAGCCGGAAACCGACCCCGCGGACCGTCTCGATCAGATGGGGAGTCAGCTTCTTGCGGAGGGAGGCGATGTGGACATCGAGCGTCTTGGTCGACCCCCACCAGTTCTCGTCCCAGACGTTCTCGATGAGATGTTCGCGGGTGAAGATCGCCCCGGGGTCCGAGGCCAGCTCGATCAGCAGCTCATATTCCTTCGGGGTGAGCGAGACCGCCTGGTCTTCGAAGCTGACCTTGCGAGTACGTCGGTCCACCCCCAACCCGGCATACGTGGTGACGACCTCGATAGGCCCCTTGTCGGCGCCGGCCTCGGTACGGCGCAGTACCGCCCGGATCCGGGCGACAAGCTCCCGAAACCCGAACGGCTTGACCACATAGTCGTCGGCTCCCAGTTCGAGCAGCATCACCCGATCGATCTCATCGCCTCGGGCGGACACGACGATGATGGGGACCGACGAGCGGCGGCGGAGCTCCTGACAGACCACGCGTCCGTCGAGATCGGGAAGACCGAGGTCCAAGAGCACCATCTCCGCCGGCGGTGCCGCCAGGGCCGCGGCACCGGTCACCGCCAGATCGACGTCAAACCCTTCGCGTGTCAACCCGACCACCAGAGGTTCACTGATGGTGGGGTCGTCCTCGACGACGAGAAGGCGCATCATCCCACCCTCGCGCACGGTTCCCACCGCAGCGAGAGCCTTTACCGTTTCTTGGCTGTCTGTTGATCAAGCCGTGGCTCGGCATCTCATCATTGTTGGCCATTTCCTAACCTTCGCCTGGGCGACCGCTGGGAGGGGCTTGCCTACGTTGGTGTTCATGATCACCGGGCCATCTCCCGCCACCGACCCCTCACCGGGTCAAGGAGCATCATCATGAACCGCAAGACCGCCGCGATCACCGCAGCCTCCATCATCGGCGTGATCGTGGCCGGGTCCGCCGCGGTCGGCGCCAACATCGGGATCCTGAACGCAGCCGACGCGAACGAGCGGGCCCCTCTCTCGGCCGTCGCAACGATCGTGTCCCCCGTCGATTCCACGCCCAGCCCGAACGACGTTCCCAATGTCCAGCTGTTCACCGTCGATGCCGCCGGCACGGTGGCGGTCGAGGCCTCCGAGGCGGGGCTTCGTCTGGGTGAGATTCACGCTCTCCCCGGTTGGACGGGCCAGGAGAGCCCCGGCTCGGCCGATGTGGTCAACGTAAGCTTCGTCTCCGCCACTGACGCGCTCGAATTCGTGGCCTCCCTGGAGCCCGACGGCACGATCACCGCCCGCGTCGACCGGCCGACCGACAACCAAAACGCCACGTCGCCCTCGGACCCGGCGGCTCCCACCCCACGTCATGACGATGACCGGTACGACGACGAAGACGATGACGACCACAGGGACGAAGACGACGACGGTCACGAAGACGACGACAGGGACGACGATTACGACGACGAGGATGATGACTGAGCCCACCGATATGGGGCCCAGGCATCGGCGGGTCCGGAACGACCCGAGTGGCTCTCACCAGACCGGCGGTCTTCAGCCTGGTGCCCTGCAAGAAAGCTGGGTATCGGACCAGCCTCGAGGACGCCGAAGCCACGACGTTGGTCCCCCCTGGCCACCGGTTCGACCAGGGGAACATGTCGGCCATCGTTGTCGACCGAGAGAACCGCGCCATCACGATGCCGCCGGGGACCGCGATCGGGCCGGGCGGCATCGGTAAGGGCCTGGCCGCCGATCTTGTCGTGAGTGAGCTTCTCGCGTTGGGGGCGACCGGCGCGCTCGTCAACGTCGGGGGTGACCTCGCTGCGGCGGGCACGCCCCCATCGGAGAACGGCTGGACGATCGTCGTCGAGGACCCCTTCAACTCGGAGTCCGGAACCACGCAACTCGAGATCGACGGCGGCGGAGTGGCCACCTCCAGCACCCTCACCCGGCGCTGGACCCGGATACGAAAGGCCGCCCATCACATCATCGATCCCTCCACCGGAGCCCCATCGGATACCGACCTGGCCGCCACAACGGTGATCGCGCCGTGTGGATGGCTGGCGGAGGCTCATGCCACCGCCGTCATCCTGGGGGGCAGCAGCCGTTTCCTCGACTACTGCGATGGCCATCGTCTCGACGCCGTGGCGGTCACCAGGGGCCGCCGAACGCTGGCGGTCGACTCGTTGGCCTCCCTGTTTCGGTGGGAACCACCTGTATGAGCGTCTCACTCTAGGGCAGGGGCGGCATGTCCTCGTTCACGCTCATCTGCCACGACGGGGTGCGCTTTTCGAGGAAGTGCATTACGCCCTCGTTGGCGTCGGGAGTGGCCCCGAGGCCGGGTACCAGCTCGAGCTCCTGGTTGAACCGGGCCCGCACCCGGGGGAGCAGCTCCTGCCACATCAGGGCCTTGGTCGTCGCCACCGACACCGGCGCTGACGCGGTCGCCGTCTCGGCCGCCCACGCCCGGGCCGCGGGCAGGACCTCGTCGGCGGGGAGTGCCTCGAGCGCCAAACCGATCTCGGCGGCCTCGGCACCGGTGAAGATACGACCCGACAACAACAGGTCCGCGGCGCGCTGCGATCCGACGATGGCGGGCAACAGCACGGTGGACGCCAGCTCGGGCACGATCCCGCGGCGAACGAAGGCAAACTGCAGCTTCGCATCCTGCGCCACGAAGCGTAGGTCTGCGGCCAAGGGGAAAGTGAGGCCCACCCCGATCGCATGACCGTTCATGGCCGCCACGACCGGCTTGCGGAGATCCCAGGGCATGGGGTTGGGGGTGCCGTCGCGATGAGGATTGGATTCGGGGGTCGAGGCGAAGACCTCACCGCCTGACGACAGGTCTTGGCCCGCGCAGAAGGCGCGACCGGCACCGGTGATGATGATGACCTTCACCGCGTCGTCGCCGTCCGCCGCCGCCATAGCGTGACCCAGATCGGCGGCCATGTCGGTGTTCCACGCGTTCAACCGCTCGGGACGGTTCAACGTCAGCGTTGCCACGCCGTCGGTCACCTCGTAGAGGATGGTGTCGTAGGTGGTCATGATCTCCTCAGGATGAGACGGGGATAGGACAAGGACGGTCCCGGCCCCAACGTACATGTCCACTGACACTCATCCCGCCACCACCCGCGGCACCACCAGAGGGCAACAACACGAACGGTGGCACCTCTTTGAGCCTCAACCCGCCCGACCCGGCATCGGGTGCCGCGTCTACTATCCGGCGATGACCGACGCTGCGATCACAATCCGACCTGGGGTGAACGATGGGGTGGTGACCGGGGCCGGGTCGGCAACCAGCGAAACTCCGGCGCTGGCCGAACGATGCGGCATGGCCAGGGTGTGCGTGGTCACAACACCGAGCGTCGAACGCTCACCATTACTCGGCCAAGTGGTCGACGCGCTGGGCGATCGCCATGTGGCAACGTTTGCCGGCTCCAAAGCCCATACCCCTCGCCAGGCGGTGGTGGATGGAGCCGAGGTTGCCCGCAACGCCGACGCCGACGGGTTGATCTCGCTCGGTGGTTCGTCGGTGGTCGATCTGACCAAGGGCATCGCCATGGTGTTGGCCGAGGGAGCCGAATTCGCCGGCCTGCGGATCGAGTCCGGGAATCGGCTCGCCGCGCCGAAGATCCCTCACATCGCCATCCCGACCACGCTCTCCGCCGCAGAGTTCACCGGTGCGGCGGGCATCACCGACCCCGCGACCGGGGTCAAGGAGCTCTACGCCTCCCGGACCATGGCCCCCAAATGGGTGGTGCTCGATGCCACCATGACCAGCGCCACCCCTCAACGTCTGTGGGCGGGCACGGGCATGAAGCTGGTGGCCGATTGTCTCGAAGGCATGCTGTCGCCCTACGCGACCGAGTACGCCAACACCTTGTTGGAACGAGCGCTGCAGATCCTGTTGACCGACCTCTCCGCTCCCGTCGAGGATCTCGAGGCCCGTGGCCGATGTCTCCAGGCCGCGCACATGACCTTGTCCAACCTTCACAACCTCGGGGTGGGAGCCGTCGCCGCTCTGCGCCACCAGCTCGGCGGCGGCGCCGGCGTCCCCCACGGTGAGGCCAGCACGATCGTGCTCCCCCATGTGATGCGCTGGAACGGAACCGCGGCCGCTCCGGTGCTCGACCTGGTGGCCTCCACCCTCGGCCTGGCAGACGCCGGCGCGCTGGTCGATCATCTGACGGCCAAGATCGTCGAGCTCGGCCTGCCCACCCGTCTGCGAGACGTCGGCGTGACCCAGGACATGCTCGGCGACATCGCCGAACACGCAGCGGCAGAACCCGCCGCCCGCCGCAACATCCGTCCCACCGACGCCCCCGCGCTCACCGAGGTGCTCCGGGCCGCCTGGTAGGCCGGCCGCTGGTCAGCCCGCGGACCACAATGAACACAACCCCCCGAGCGGGCAACTAGCAGGTGTGACATCCAAACACGGTGCGACTGAGGTGAGCGGGTCCCCTAACGGGCAAGATGACGCTGGCCGGTCGGCCAAAATCGAAATCTGGTTCGGGGACCATGCCGACACCCTGTTCCGGTATCTGAGTCGGCGGGTCGGAACGGACCTGGCCCGCGACCTCGTCGGCGAGGTCTTCCGAGTGGCGATCGAGCGTTACGAGCACTTCGATTCGACGATCGGCTCGGAGCGGGCGTGGCTCTTCGGGATCGCGACAAACCTGCTGCGCCGCCATTGGCGGACCGAGGAGCGCCGGCTGCGAGCCCTCGCCCGGGCCCTCCCGCCCGACCAGGCGAGCAACGACCCGACCGAAGCGATCGACGAGCGGCTCGACGGCCAGAGTCGGGCCGAGCTGCTCGTCGACAAGGTGGCGCAGTTGACCCCCCAGGATCGTGAGCTGCTGGTGCTCGTGGCGTGGGAGAAGCTCCCTCAGGCCGAGGTGGCGGCGATCTTGGGCATTCCGGCAGGCACGGTCAGATCACGACTCAGCCGCATCAGAGGACAACTACGTGAAGGGACCGACCATGGATGAGATCGAGATGTTCGAGCGACTTCGCCCCGCCGATGACGAACTCCGAGTCGAGGACCGGGAGGACATCCGCCGGGAAATCTTCGCCTCGCCAACCACCGCTGAGCGCGCCGCGCCCGGCGCGGGAGCCGTGCTTGCGGTCGCCACCCGGGGCCGGGAGCCCGGATCGAACCGCGGGCGGTGGGCGGTCGCCGCCGCGGTCGCCGCCCTCGCCATCGCGGCCGGGTCCTGGCTGGGGCACGACCGGTCGAGTGAGGTGGCCACCGCCGACCAGGCACCGCAAGATGGGGCGCGCCAAGCAGCCGAGACGACCGAGGCTCTGACCCCGACATCGGCGCCGGGCCGCGTGACCGGGTCAGAGTCGATGTCCGGGCCGGACACCGGGTCAGAGGACGACGAGGCCGCCGCCCCCGCCCCCAGTGGCTATCCACCGCTGGTGTTGATCGATGTCCCCGGGTGGACGCTGATGTCCGGCAGCGACACCCAAGAAGATCCCGGAATCGTCCTGGTGGACCCGGCGTCAGGTTTCGACGGCGATGGGCCAATCATCAGCGTTCAACGGGGCATGCCAGGCGTCTCAGCCTCCTACGGCAATGACCGATCGGTCACCGTTGGCGCAGCCGCGGGGACCTTGTCCGGCGGGGACAGCTCGACCTTGTTGCTCATATGGCCACTCGGTGACCGGGAAATGTGGGCCACCGGCTATCTGGTCGACGAATCGACCATGGTCGAGGTGGCCGCCGCGGTGTCCATCGCCGACGGAGAGCTCACCGTATCGAGCCCGGTCGCCGGACTCGAGGTAACTGACGGCGCCGGGGCCGCCTTCGTCGGGAGATCGGTAGACCGCGAGTTCAGGTCGTCCGACGGGACCGAGCTCAGCACTCGCTTCTATGGCGGTGGCGGGCTCGTTCACGCCATTCGTACCGATGGGGATGAGCGGGAGACGGTATCGGTGCACGGGGTGGAGGCCAAGCTTCGCGATTATGGAGTCGGCGGCCGCTATCGCATGAACTTTGTCATCGGGCCGTGGGCTTGGGAGATCGACGGTGAGCCATTTGCCAGTCGTGACGAGTTCGTAGAGTTCGTCGATGGTCTGAGGATGGTCGACCCCGTGACCTGGTCCCGGTCCCTACCGGCCGGGATAGTCGGCCCGGACGACTGGCCGACCGAGGTGGCTGCGGTGCTACGGGACATCCCCGTACCCGAAGGGTTCGACCCCGCCGCTGCGTCTCCCCCGACCGCCACGCTCGACCGCTATCAGCTCGGCGCCAAGCTGACCGGCGCGGTGACCTGCGCCTGGCTCGACGTCTGGGCGGACGCCCTTGCGGCCGACGAGCCGGAACGGGCCCGCCAGGCCATCGATGCCCTGGCGACGGCCCCGGACTGGACCATCCTGGTCGAGCTCGACGCCCAAGGCGGCTGGAGCGACGCGCTCTGGGACATCACCAAACGTGCGGTGGACCACGCCGATGACCCCGACGGTTTCGACTTCGGGTCCACCGTCGGCACCATCGGCTGCTCCCCCGGTTGAGCGCGGGTCCTACAGCTTGGCCATCGCCAGGCGCAACCCGGCGGCGCGTTGATCCTCGGTCATGCCCGGGCACGCCACGTCGCATCCCGCGGGCAGCTCTTCGGGCCCGTAGGCGCCGGTGAAGCACAACACCACGGTTGACTCGAACGCCGGGAAACGGTTCGCCGCAATCGAATCGAGCGCCAACCGAGCGACCGCCGGATCCGCGACCATGTCGATGACCAGCAGGTCAGGCCGCAAACCGGAACGGGCACCATCAAACAATTCCTGCCAGTCCTCGAACTCGACGGTCAGCTCGGTCGGCACCAAACGCCACACATCCCCGGCAATCGAGGGCAACGAATCCCCCGACCCGACAATCGCGGTCGTCCATCCAATCGAACCCGCTTCCCGAGGGGTCTTGACCATGACGCTGGAGCTGCTGGGTGTCATAAAACTCATTGCCTCCTGATGGACCACATCGACCAACTCACCGGTCGAACGAACCGCTACGAGCGACTCACAAGCTCCACCGTACGGACCGATCTTTTCGGGTCAAGACGAGATCGTCTTAACAAAGTCGACTCATGTATGCAATCTTCAAGTCACGACCAAAACCCCAGCTCACGGCATTCTTGATCAGCAAGGAATCGTCGCGGCCGCGTCGCGGCGCTCGCCAGATCCGGTGACACCTCACAACGGTCACCCGCCCCGGACCCTGTCGACGAAGGCTGGTGATCTCGATGTCGGCACCTTCCCGATGTTCCGCAAAGGCGGGTTCACGCCGGAGGTTCTTGAGCCGCGCCGCCGGATCGATCAGACCATGTACGCGGTGGCGATTGGGGCCTACACAGCTCGATGCACCTCTGTGCATGTGCATGTCCGCGACGACGCGCTGGGCCAAGTCGTGTCATGGGCGGTCCTGATCGTGACCGGGATCACGATCGACGGCGATCGAGAGATCCTTGGTGCCGATGTCGGCGATACCTGCTCGCCAACGTCCCGAACAGCGAAGGGCGTGCTGGGACGTTGCTTCCCGCTCTTGTCGCCTGCGGCACTGACCTTGGCCAGCCCAGGGCTATGCCGGTCGGGCCACAGCCTCACTCAGGACAGATCAGCGACTCGGACACTCTGGTTCCCGCTCCGCTCGGCTTCTGCAGCCGGGGTCATGGCCGCCGCGTTCCGGCTGGCCGCGTGCGCATCAGGATCGCGGTGCCGGGCCGGGGACGGCTTGCCCGGATACTTCACAGGCAGAGCGTGCGGTGCGGCCTCGTGGCCATGGCCCTTTCGGTGTCGTTCTTTCGGGGGCCTCGGCCCCCGAAAGCGACGCCGGTTACGTCATCGACTGCTACCCAGGTTGAAACGCGGGGTTACAGCTGGGCCATCGCCAGGCGCAACCCGGCGGCACGCTGCTCCTCGGTCATGCCCGGGCACGCCACGTCGCATCCAGCGGGCAACCCTTCGAGCTGGTTCGCGCCGGTGAAACACAACACCACGGTTGACTCGAACGCCGGGAAGCGTTTCGCCGCGATGGAATCGAGCGCCAGCTGGGCCACGGCGGGGTCCGCGACCATATCGATGATCAGCAGGTCGGGTCGCAGACCGGTGCGGGCGCCATCGAACAGTTCTTGCCAGTTCTCGAACTCGACGGTCAGCTCGGTCGGCACCAAACGCCACACGTCACCAGCGATCGAGGGCAGAGAATCGCCTGAGCCAAAAATCGCGGTCGTCCATCCGATCGAACCGGCTTCACGCGGGGCCTTGACGATGACGCTGGAGCTGCTGGGTGTCATAAAGTTCATTGCCTCCTGGGGGACCACATCGACCAACTCGCCGGTCGAACAAGCCGCTTCGGGCGACTCACAAGCTCCACCGTACGGACCGATCTTTTCGGGTCAAGACGAGATCCTCTTAACAAAGTCGACTCATGTTTGTAATCTTCAAGTCACGACCAAAACCCCAGGTCACGGCATTCTTGATCAGCAAGGAAATAGGACCGAAACTCCCCGCGCGCAGACCGACAAAGCAACGCCACGAACCCATCAAGCAATAGACCGCCGGTCACGATCACCCGACGTCGGGAAGAAAAGGGCTCACCTTGCCGGACCACCCAACCCAGAGCTGCTCGCGGGCGCGGGTACACGCGACATAGAGCAGGCACCGCTCGCGTTGGAGGTCGGCCTCGTGCCGAAGAGGGTCCGCCGCAGCGGCGGTGATCGCCTTGTGGTTGGGCACGGTGTCGGCATCCACATCGACCACCGCCACACATCGGTACTCCAAGCCCTTCATCCGGTGCATGGTCGCCAAGTGCACCGCCACCCCGGCCGGGTCCCCGGCGTCCAACACCACGGTGTCGATCCCCTCCCGACCGAGTGCTCCCACCACCGCGTCGAGCAGCCGGTTGGTCCGCGCCACCACCGCGATGTTCTCCGGTTCAACCCCCTCGTCCAGCCAGCCCTGCACCCGGGTCGCCAGCGCCGCAAGCTCATCGCGCTTGGACCGATGGCCGGACAGCTCGGGCACCGACCCCCGCCGAAGACTGAAGTACCCGGCGTAGCTGTGGTTGTCAGTGCCGTCGTCGAGATCGTCGAAGTCGCCTTCGCCGAGCGCGGCCAGCGCCCAGACCAGGATGTGATGGGTCGTCCGATAGTTCTGGCGCAGCTTGTAGGAACGACCGACAATCTTGATCCCCACCTGAGCGAGTGATGACCGTCGGTCATAGATCCGCTGATGGCTGTCGCCCACGATGAACAGGTCGTCGGACGCCTCGTCCACCGCGGCGCGCAGCAGAGCCCACTGACGCTCGTGGAGATCCTGGGCCTCGTCGACGATCACATGCCGGTACGGGCGGACACCACGCCCATCGAGATAGCCGGCCGCGTCGGCCGCTATCTGCAGATAGGTGCGCTCGCCTCGGCGGGCCAGGCGATCGTTGAGGGCCTCGACCGCCCGCCACACCTCGGCCCGGCCCCGCCGGTCCAGTCGGGTTCCCCGCCCCGCCCGGCGAGCCGAGAAGTACTCGCGCCGCGACGTGAAACCCTGGGCCAGAATCACCTGCTCCCACTCGTTGTGGAGGAACTCGGGCGACTGGGAGAACCCCTCGGTGTCGACCACGTCTTCCCACATCGCCCTCAGCGCCTCATCGTGAATGACCCGCGGTTTCTGGCCCTCGGCCTCGTGCACCACCCGATACGCAAGACGGTCGACGTTGAGCACCTCGACCGCGTCGAGCAGGTCCGGTCCCCCCAGCAACGACAGGCTCCGCCCGATTTCCCCCGCGAGGTTCCTCGTGAACGTGGTGACCAGAATCCTGGCTGCGGTGTCGGCGCCCGCTGCGGCACCTGGTTCCCCCGCGTCATCCGACGCAGCGGCGCGCGCCAGAGCCGCGGCCCGATGCATCGCCACTACCGTCTTACCCGTCCCCGCCCCGCCGGTCACCCGCACCGGACCGCTGTAGCTCGGCCGGTACGCCAGCTTTTTCTGGGACGGGTGCAGCCACGTACGCCATCGCGCCCACGGCATGCGCAAGGTCTTCTCGAACTCGTCCTCATCGTCGACCATGCGATATTCGGGCTGCGAGGCAGGGGCTTCGACCGCGGCGACAAGATCGGTGGTGTCGATCTTCGCCGGATCCGTGTCGCCGGCGATCTGCCCATACAACAGATCGGCGGACTCCTCATCGGTCAACAGGATCAACGCAGTCGCTTGCGACTCAGGCAACAGGCCGAGCAGCGGTACAAGCTCCGCCTCGTCGGTCAGAGCCCGCAACGTCGGCAACAGCATCGGGTCAATGCCGAGCTGGCCG
>Ga0316190_10003316_pt1 | contig 11697 bp, 10 predicted proteins | sample Eddworburrow2_MG_FD_204929 | JGI IMG/M metagenome (GOLD analysis project Ga0316190, IMG submission 204929) | Coastal sediment microbial communities from Maine, United States - Eddy worm burrow 2 | ecosystem: Environmental > Aquatic > Marine > Coastal > Sediment | place: USA: Maine | collected... | reverse complement strand
TGCCATAAACCGTTCGGCAATAAAGCCATTGCCAAGCAAGGCCTCAATGATAGGATCACTTCGAGGCTGAACCTGCCATCAACGGTAACCACACAAGATTTGAGTATCAGGGAGTAGAAAAATGATCCGCAAAATTCTCGCCGGCGCGCTGGCGCTTGGCATTTCGGCAACGGCAACTGCCGCCATTGCCGCTGATAAAGTGAAAATCGGCGTCATCACAACGCTGACCACACCGGCTGCCGTTCTGGGCGAAGAACAGATGAACGGCATCAACCTGGCCATGGAACACCTTGGCGGCAAGATGGGCAGCACGGAAGTTGAAATCATCGCGGAAGACGATGGCTTCAGGCCGGACATCGGCAAGCAGAAGGCCGACAAGCTGGTGTCTCAGGACGACGTGGACATCGTCACCGGCATTATCTGGTCGCACGTTCTGCTGGCATCGAAGAAATCCATTCTGGAAGGCGGCAAGTTCCTGATCGGCGCCAATGCCGGCACGTCACACGTGGCCGGCAAGGAATGTCACGAGAACTTCTTCTCGTCATCCTGGCAGAACGACATGGTGCCAAAGGCTCTCGGTGAAGTGCTCAATCAACGCGGTGTGAAATCGCTTTACATCATGGCACCGAACTATGCCGCTGGCAAAGACATGGTGGCTGGCGTGAAGAGCTCGTTCAAGGGCGAAATCAAGGGCGAGGACTTCACCAAGTGGGGCAAGGACGCCCAGCTTGATTTCTCCGCCGAACTTGCAAAGGCATCGGCTTCGGGCGCGGAAGCGATCTTCGTGTTCTATCCGGGCAAGGCAGGTGGCGCATTCCTGAAGCAGTTCGGCCAGGCTGGCCTTACCGACAAGATGCAGTTCTTCAACGTGTTCACCGTGGATGGACTGTCATTGCCGAAGTTCCAGGCAGGCGGCATCAAATCGGTGCTTGGTGCCTATGACACCATGCAATGGAGCCCGGATCTGGACAATGAAGCCAACAAGAAGTTTGTGGCCGACTATCGGGCCAAGCATGACCGCTATCCAAGCTTCTATGCAGCCCAGACCTATGATGCGATCAATCTGATCAATTCAGCCGTTGTCGCTACCGGCGGCAATGTGAAGGACAAGGACGCATTTCGTGCCGAACTGAAGAAAGCCAACTACAAGTCAGTGCGTGGCGATTATTCCTACGGCAACAATCACTTCCCCGTGCAGAACTACTATCTGCGGCAAGTGGTTGAAGGCCCGGACGGCAAATGGACCCACAAGACCGTGTCCACGGTTTACGAAGCAACCGGTGATGACCACGCCAAGGATTGTCCGATGAAATAGGCGAGATTTCAGTCTCGACATTCCGACCCGCTCTCAAGCAGTATTGAGGGCGGGTTTTTTATGCTGCAGGGAGAGTGAACGTTGAAAGTTGTAATTGTCGGAGGCGGGATCGGCGGGCTGGCAGCAGCCCTAATGCTTCATGACCGGGGCATCGAAGCTGAAGTTTACGAGCGTTCGGAAGAAATCCGGGAACTGGGCGTGGGCATCAACACCCTGCCGCATGCGATCAGGGAACTGGCCAATATCGGCCTGCTCGACGCGCTCGACAAAGCCGCCATCCGCACCCACGAACTGATCTACCAGAACCGGCAGGGCCAGACCATCTGGCAGGAATTGCGCGGCACAGATGCGGGCCTCGACATGCCGCAGTTTTCAATTCATCGCGGCCGCCTGCAGGGCGTCCTGCGCGACGCCGTGATCGAACGGTTGGGACCTGACGCCATCAGGACAGGCCATGCCTGTAGCGGCGTGAGGCCGGGCGACGGGTCTGCGACGGCAATATTTCAAACCGCCGACAAGCAGGAATTGCTGGTGGACGGCGATGCCGTGATCGCCTGCGACGGCATTCACTCGGTGGTGCGCAGGCAGTTCTATCCGGATCAGGGCGATCCGGAATGGAACGGCATCATGTTGTGGCGCGGCGCGTGCCTGTGGGAGCCGTTCCTGACCGGACGGTCCATGGTGATTGCCGGCGGCATGGATGCAAAACTGGTCCTGTACCCGATCGCCAACGATCACCGTCCTGACGGCAAGGTGCTGATGAACTGGGCGGTGGCGGCGAAGATGGGCGATGGCTCAACGCCCATGCCGCGGCGGGAAGACTGGAACCGCGAAGGCGTGATGAGCGAACTGCTGCCGTTCGTTGAAAACACCTTCTCGCTGGATGTGCTGGATCCGCTGGCGCTTATCCGTGAGACGGGCACGTTCTATGAATATCCCATGTGTGACCGTGACCCGGTAGAGCAATGGACGTTTGACCGGGTGACCTTGCTCGGTGATGCGGCTCACCCGATGTATCCGGTGGGATCAAACGGTGCCAGCCAGGCGATACTCGATGCCCGCTGTCTCGCAGACAAGCTCGCTGAATGTGCAAATGATGTGAGGTCAGCCCTGCTGGCTTACGAGGCAGAACGCCTGCCCGCCACGTCGGAGATCGTGCGGCAGAACCGGGGCGGCGGGCCTGAACGGGTCATTGACCTGGTCAACCAGCGCGCGCCGGACGGATTTGACCGGCTCGAGGACATCGCCGGCCACGAAGAACTGGAAGCGGTTGTGCGCGGGTATCAAAAAACCGCAGGCTTCGACAAGGCGTCGGTCAATCGATGACAGGCCACCGACAATGCTGCACATTCACCTGCCGGCACGCAAAAGACCGGCCTTCGGTGGACCAAATCCATCGCCTGGTTGCCTTCCAGGCTACTGGAGCAACCTTATGGTTTTTGATTGATTCAATCGAAAATCATACTGATCTGGAGCAATGATCCGTTCAAGCATCCGGCGGCGGCAGGAAATGGATGTTGTGTTCGCTGGCCAGCCGGACCACTTCTGCCGGGTCCGGCACATTGTTGATCTTGGTGAACAGGTCCCACAATTGCTGCGTCGGTGACACCCAGAACACGCATTTCACCTCATGACCTGACTTGTTGAAAATGCCGTGCGCCTGGCCGCGTGGCAAACGGATCAGGTCACCGGCGTCTGCGGTTGCGTCAGCACCATCCAGAAACAGCTCAAACCGGCCTTCCAGTACATATATGAATTCATCCTGATCGGGGTGGATGTGGGGCGGTACAAAAGTGCCGTCAGGAAACGTCGCGTGCCAGGAAAACGAGCTCTCGCACAGGTGCTTGGGCACATAGGTCTGGCCAAGAATATTCCACTCGATACCGTCGATGCCTTCACTTGCCGGCGTGACGCCTGCTGTCATTTCGATCATGTCTGTCTCCTGCCAGATTGCTCGTTCCAAGAACTTGAGTGTGTGCATTCGACACCGGGAACCAGCCCCGCGCAAGACCTGAATAGTGCAAAATAATTCAGACAGCGGGCATTTGAAGTCTGTATGTTTTATCTCTATCGTGCATATTCAGTGACACGTCGGGACGAAACAAGGCGGCACTGAGTTACGAGAACCCTCGGGAGGAGTTTGACAATGTTTAAGAAGACAGGAATTGCGGCGCTTGGTCTGGCGCTGATGGCATCAGCTTCATACGCAGCCGATATCAAGATCGGTTATGTGACCACGCTGACAACACCAGCGGCGGTTCTGGGCAACGACATGAAGGACGCCGTCAACCTGGCCGTTGAACATCTGGACGGCAAGATGGCCGGCAAATCCGTTGAAATCATTTTCGAAGACGATGGCTTCAAGCCCGAGATCGGCAAGCAGAAAACCGACAAGCTGGTGCAGCAGGATGATGTGCCGATAGTTGCCGGCTACATCTGGTCCAACGTGCTGCTGGCATCGGCCAAGTCGGTGCTGGATGCCGGAAAGTTCCTGATTTCATCCAATGCAGGCCCGTCACAGATTGCCGGCAAGCTGTGCAATGAAAACTTCTTCTCCACCTCCTGGCAGAACGACCAGACCCCCATGGCGATGGGTGAAGTGTTGAACCAGCAGGGCGTCAAGTCGCTGTATCTGCTGGGCCCGAACTATGCCGCCGGCAAGAATATGATGACCGGCGTGGAGCGCACTTTCAAAGGCGAGATCAAGGGCAAGGACCTGACCAAATGGCCAAGCCAGCTTGATTTTTCCGCTGAACTGGCAAAGGCCAAGGCGTCCGGCGCGGAAGCCATTTTCGTCTTCTATCCGGGCAAAGCCGGTGGCGCATTCATCAAGCAGTACCAGCAGGCCGGCCTGAAGGGCGTGCTGGATCTGTATTCGGTATTTACCGTGGACGCCATTTCGCTGCCAAAACTGCAGGCAGCCAAGCTGGAAGGCGTTCTCGGCTCGCGCCTGACGCAGCAGTGGGATCCGACACTGGACAATGAGGCCAACAAGAAGTTCGTGTCCAGCTTCCGCGAAAAATACAAGCGCTATCCGTCGTTTTACGCAGCACAGGCCTATGACACCATCAACCTGATTGCATCTGGTGTGGAAGCTGTTGGCGGCGACATGAGCAAAACCGACGAACTGCGCGCCGCCATGGCCAAGGCCGATTATGCCTCGGTGCGCGGCAAGTACACCTATGGCAAGAACCACATGCCGATACAGAATTTCTATCTGCGTGAAGTTGTTGCCGACGATGACGGGAACTGGACGACCAAAGTGGTCAAGACGGTTTATGAAAACCATGTTGATCCCTATGTCGGCGAGTGCCCGTTGGCGAAATAGGCCGCATGGCGAATTGAACGCTGTATCAAGGGGAGAACCTTTTGTTCTCCCCGTTGACTTGTTTCATGGTGGGTGGGCTATGAGACGAGTGATCGGGATCAGTGCCGGGGTAGTGTTATTGTGGGATTGAGATCCAGGCTGGGTATGTTGGGGCAATGAGCACACTGTTTTTCATTCAGTTCCTGAACGGGCTGCAACTGGGCGTATTGCTGTTTTTGCTGGCGGCAGGCCTGACGCTGGTGTTCGGCATCATGGACTTTGTCAACCTAGCGCACGGGTCGCTGTACATGGTCGGTGCGTTCTTCTGCGCCACGCTGACATTCTGGACCGGATCGTTCGTGTGGGCGGTATTGCTGGTGATCCCGCTGACGGCCCTTGTCGGCCTGGCGCTGGAGATGGGGGTGATCCGACACCTGTACCAGCGCGACCATCTGGATCACGTGCTGGCAACCTTCGGATTCATTCTGATCGCAGACACGCTCGTGCATATGATCTGGGGGCCGCAAGGCATTGCCATTCCGCTGCCCGAATATCTGCGGGGCCAGGTCGAGATACTGCCAGGCGTCATCTTTCCAACCTTTCGGCTGGTGATTATCAGCTGTGGGCTGCTGGTGGCGCTCGGGCTGTACTGGCTGATCGGGCGCACGCGCCTTGGCATGCTGATCCGGGCCGGCGCGTCCAACCGGACCATGGTGTCGGCACTCGGCATCGACATCAAGACACTGTTTACCGCCGTGTTTGCCCTTGGTGCCGTGCTGGCCGGACTGGCGGGCATGTTGATCGCACCGATCACCGAAGCAACCATCGGCATGGGCAATGACATTATCATCACCGCTTTCGTGGTGATCATCGTGGGCGGTATCGGCTCGATGAAGGGTGCCTTTATCGGTGCCCTTATCATTGGCCTGATCGATACGCTGGGCCGGTCATTCCTCGACGACATCCTGAAATTGTTCATCCCCGTGAATGCGGCGGAAACCGCAGGCCCGGCAATTTCGTCAATGCTGATCTATCTCATCATGGCCGGTGTGCTGGCGTTCCGCCCGCAAGGCCTGTTCCCACCGAAGGTCCGCTAGATGACTGATACCATTTCGGCCCGGCTTGACGAGCATCTGCGCGCGCCTGACCTGTTCGGGTCGGCAAGCGGCCGTATCGTAACACTGGCGTTCATGGTCATCTTGTTGTGCGTGCCGCTGGCTGCCCATTTCCTCGGCATCCGCCTGCAACTGGTGTCGCTGGATTTCATCACCCGCATCCTGTGCCTGGCAATTGCCGCCGTCAGTCTCAACCTGATACTCGGGTTTGGCGGCATGATTTCGTTCGGCCATGCAGCCTATATCGGCATTGGCGCTTATTGCGTCGGTATTCCGGCCTATCACGGATATGAATCCGGGTGGCTGCATTTCCCGCTGGCAATTGCCGCCAGCGCCCTGTTTGCCCTGGTCACCGGCGCCATTTCGCTGCGCACCAAGGGTGTCTATTTCATCATGATCACCATGGCGTTTGCGCAGATGGGGTATTACTTCTTCCTGTCGCTGGACGAATATGGCGGTGACGATGGACTGACCATCTATTCGCGATCGGTGCTCGACATCATCAATATCGAAAACAAGATGGTGCTGTTCCTGCTGACCTATACCTGTCTTGTCGCGTCGATTTACGCAGTGTACAGGATCGTCAATTCCCGCTTCGGCATGGTGGTGCGCGGCTGTCAGTCCAACGAGACGCGCATGAAGGCGCTGGGCTACAACACCTATGCCTACAAGCTGACTGCCTATGTCATCGCGGGCGGCATGTGCGGACTGGCCGGTGCGCTGCTGGGCAATTTCACCACCTTTATCTCGCCCGACATGATGGGCTGGTCACGCTCCGGCGAGTTGATGTTCATGGTGATCCTGGGTGGTACGGGATCGCTGTTCGGCCCGGTGTTCGGCGCGGTGACATTTGTCTTCATTGAAGAAGTGCTGTCCAGCTTCACAACTTACTGGGCGCTGCCGTTCGGCGTGCTGCTGGTGCTGAGCGTACTGTTCATCAAGGGCGGCCTGAACGGTCTGATCCAGCGGGGCTGGAACCGTGACTGAGACCATGCTCGACATTCAGGGGCTGAAAAAATCCTTCGGCGGCGTTGTTGCAACCGACAGTGTGACACTGGGCGTTGATGCCGGAGAACTGCACGCGATCATCGGACCCAATGGCGCCGGCAAGACAACGCTGATCGCACAATTGTCCGGAGACCTGAGACCCGATGCCGGCCATGTGGTGTTCAACGGCCGGGACATCACAACCGTTCCGACCCATCGCCGGTCGCATTTCGGACTGGCCCGCTCATTTCAGATCACGTCGGTTTTCATGGGCCTCAGTGTCATCGACAATGTGGCGCTTGCCGTGCAGGCCCATGACGGACACTCGTTCAGGTTCTGGCAACCGGCCACTACTCAGGCACGGCTTCGCAAACCGGCACTTGAAGTGCTGGAAAAAGTCGGCCTGGCAAGCCGTGCCGGCACCATTGCGTCGGCGATGTCGCACGGCGAGCGCCGCCAGCTGGAAATTGCCATGGCCCTGGCCACGGACCCGACTTTTTTACTGCTTGATGAACCGATGGCCGGTATGGGCGCAGAGGAAAGTGCCGCCATGGTTTCCATACTGCGCAGCCTGAAGGGCGAGAAAACCATCCTGCTGGTTGAACACGACATGGATGCGGTGTTTGCGCTGGCGGACCGCATTTCAGTGCTTGTCTACGGCCGCATCATCGCCACCGGCAAGCCGGAAGACATTCGCAAGAATGCCGACGTGCGCAGCGCCTATCTCGGGGAGGCCTGATGCAATGTTGAAAGTATCCGGCCTTGAGACATATTACGGCACCAGCCAGGCCCTGTTCGGCATGACGTTTGATGTCAACTCCGGTGAGGTTGTCACCCTGATGGGCCGCAACGGCATGGGCAAGACCACAACTGTCAATTCAATCATCGGCATCGTGCCACCCAGTTCCGGGTCAATCGAGTTTGCCGGCCAGGAGGTGTCAAAACTCGCCTCCTTCAAAACCGCGAACCTTGGCATCGGACTGGTGCCTGAAGGCCGGCAGGTTTTCCCCAATCTTTCGGTTCGCGAAAATCTCGTGGCAACAGCTTCCAATCACCAAAAGCACGACGATCCCTGGACCATTGAAAAAGTCTACGCGATGTTTCCCGAGCTTGAGCTCCGGGCAACCTCGATGGCCAATCTCTTGTCCGGTGGCGAGCAGCAAATGCTGGCGATTGGCCGCGCCCTGATGACCAATCCGCGCCTGCTGGTGCTTGACGAGGCAACCGAGGGGCTCGCCCCGCTGATCCGTGAAAAAATCTGGGCGGCGCTGTCCGATATCCGCAAGAGCGGTCTTTCCATCCTGCTGGTCGACAAGAACCTGAAAGACCTGCTGAAACTTGCTGACCGCCACTTCATTGTCGAAAAGGGTCAGGTTGTGTGGTCCGGTACATCTGCGCAACTTTCAAAAGCCGAAGATGTTCAACATCGCTATCTGGGTGTTTAGAGCGAGATGAGGTTAAATTGGATCATTTGACCGCGGCGATTTTGGTCGCTGGCTAGGCGGATTGCGCGCGGTGGTGTTGTTCACCACAAGCGCCAGCCAACGACGCCAGAGGGCAAAATCGCCCGGCCCTTTCATCAACTGTATCAACATACTGGTTGCCATCGGGGTGGGGAAAATCGGTCCATCGGCGTCGTTGCGCCGCTTGCCCGATGCACCACATCGCCCTGTGCGACGCGCCTAGCCGAGTGAACCGATTTTCCGCCATCAAATGATTCAATTTAATCTCATCTTGCTCTAACAGCAGTTCAGTGTGTTAAACTTAAGCCGCAATAGGAGTGCACAATCCCTCTCATGTTTCGGCGACTTTTCAAATTCCTTACAGCCTTCGCTGTTGTGCTGATCGTGCTGCCCATCGCGGCGGGCGCGGCCTATTCCTATGCCAAGGGCTGGCCAAACAGCTGGCGGTCCGCCGACTGGTCGTCTTCGGGACTGCTGCCGGAAGCAGCAAGCGATGAACCTGCCGCAATCTATGTCATGGCAGCGCGGTCGGGCCGCTGGAAAGGTATTTTCGCAGTGCATCACTGGCTGGTGGTCAAACCGGCCGGGGCTTCCAGATATGACCGGTTCGAGGTGGTCGGATGGGGCACGCCGGTGCGCCGCAATGCTTACGCACCGGACGGGCGCTGGTACTCCAGCGAACCTTATGTCGTACACCAGGTGCGCGGCGCAAAAGCCGAAGCCCTGATCCCGAAAGTCATGGCAGCCGCACGGAGCTATGAGTGGTCGACGCCCGGCGAGTATGTCGTGTGGCCTGGTCCCAACTCGAACACCTTTGTCGCCAGTATCGCGCGCAAGGTGCCCGAACTCGGCGCTGAACTTGATGCGGTCGGTGTCGGCAAGGACTGGCTCGGCCCCGGCCTTCAGACCGGCGTGATGCCGTCGGGAACCGGGTTTCAGATTTCCTATAGCGGCTTCATCGGCGCCGGCATGAGCCGGCGCGAAGGGCTTGAGCTGCATTTCCTGGGCGCAACCATCGGCGTGGACTTTGACGACCTGGCCATCAAGCTTCCGGCCATTGGGAAAATCGGGCTTGGATCAACATGGGTTCGGCAGAACCCATAAAGTTGATCCAACACTTTAGAAGCGATCAGGTTTATGGATTTTGGTTGACCCAACCAAAATCCATCCTGATCTAGATAGACTCCAGGCACGAACTGGCAGTCAGGCGTTGCCTATGAGAATACCTGCCAGGAAGACGATGAACCCACCGACTGCAATCTGAAACGCTGCGCGCAGGAACGGGGTATCCATGTACTTGAAGCGGATCCAGGAAATCACCCACAGTTCGATGAACACGATGATCACGGCAAGGATTGTCGCGGTCCAGAAATCATTGAACAGGTAAGGCAGTGTATGACCCAGCCCGCCCACGGCGGTCATGATGCCGGCGGCAGACCCGCGAATATAGGGGTGTCCGCGCCCGGTCAGCTCACCGTCATCAGACAGCGCCTCGGCAAATCCCATCGAGATACCCGCACCGATTGACGCGGCCGTGCCGACCAGAAATGTCTGCCATGTGTCATGGGTGGCAAAGGCCGCAGCAAACAACGGGGCAAGGGTCGACACCGACCCGTCCATCAGGCCAAGCAGGCCGGGCTGCACGATCTGCAGCAGGAACAGCTGTTTTTCAGCATCTGCTTCATCCAGCCTGGTGTCAGCATCGAGATGCTTTTCGGTCAGCTTCGCCGCCAGATTTTCATGACCTTTTTCTTCTTCGGCCAGATCCAGCAGCAGTTTTCTCACATCATCATCCGATGTGCGTTCCGCCGACTGTTTGTAAAACCGGTAATTCTCAAGCTCCATCACCTCGGCACGCTTGCGCACCACGTCCAGTGACAGTTTCTGCATCAGCCAAGCCGGCTTGTGCTTGACGAAGCCGGCCACATCGGACCGGCGGATCAGGGGAATAAAGTCGCCAAACTTGGTCTGGTACAGTTCGGTCAGGCGGCGGCGATGTTCGTGTTCTTCTTCCGCCATGTCGATGAACACACGCGCAGAGGACGGGTACTGTTCCTGCAGCGAATTGGCAAACGCCATATAGGTGCGCGCATCATCATCCTCGCTTGAAATGGCGAGGGCGAGAATTTCTTTTTCAGACAGGTCGGCAAACGGTTTCACGGGCGGCGGTCTTCTTGGTCTGGAATCTGTTTCCGGGCTTAAGACACGTTTTTAGAATAATTCCAGATTACAGTCCAGTTCCAAAACCATCTATTTCCTTTTTAGCGCCGCCGACAGCAGCAGATGTACAAGGGCGGCGACCATGGCAATGGCTGCGGCCACGCCGCTTGCCGCAATACTCCAGGTCGATATCACCACAGCGCCAAGGGCAGATCCAAGAGATGCGCCCAGATAGATGCAGGCTGAATTGAGCGACAGCACGACGTTCTGCTGGTCCGGCGCAAGCTCGATCAGGCGGGCCTGCTGCGGCACCATGAACGACCAGCCGACCACGCTCCATCCGAACATTGCGGCTGCCAACAGGGCCTCGGGAAACGGCAATAATGAGAACACCGGCAGCACCATGATTTGCGCCACGCACAGCACGATCAGTGTCCTGAAGCCGCCGACACGATCCGTCAGGAAACCGCCCAGGATGTTGCCGACAACGGCACCAAGACCAAACAGCGTCAGCATGAACGTCACGCCATCGCGGCCAAAGCCCATTCTGGCTTCCAGCAAGGGGGCGATATAGGTGTAGAGGATATATATCGCTGCTAGAAACGAGATGGTGAAAGAGACGGCCAGCATGATGCGGGGCGCGGACAACACCTTGCCCAGACTGGCAAGAGAGGTGGGTTGAAACGGTACCCGGTTGGGAACCAGCGAGATGACGCCAACCAGGCTGATGCCGGTGATCAGGGCGACAATCCAGAACGCCGACTGCCAGCCATAGGTATAGCCGGCCCAGCTTCCTACCGGCACGCCCAGAACCTGGGCCAGAGTGAGCCCGAAGAACACGATGGACAGCGCCCGCCCGCGGTGTGCCGGTGCACTGCAGGACACGGCCACGGCTGCTGCAACAGGGGTAAAGATCCCGGCGCCTGCTGCTGCAACAATACGGGCAGCAAAAAGGGTTGCAGGCGATACCGCAACAGCACTCAACACCGCGGCCAGCAGAAACAATGACAGCCCGGCAACAAGAACCATGCGGCGGGGAAGTGCACCGGTCAGGCTGACCAGCAATGGCGAGCTGATTGCGTAGGCAATGGCATAGACCGTCAGGACCAGTCCGGCCTCGGCATTGGACATTGCCAGGTTTGACGCCAGCGGGGTAAGGATGCCGATGACGACAAACGCCCCCATCCCAATGGCAAAATTCCCCAGCGAAAGGATGGCCAAAAGTCCGGCGCGTCCACCCGGTTGCGGTTCTGCGACCTCAACCATGAACCATGAAACCCTTTCGCCAATGTTGATCTGCTGCTGCCCGTCTGTGAATGCAGTATACCGGCAATGGTCAGAACTGCAGTA
>Ga0316190_10003315_pt1 | contig 11697 bp, 11 predicted proteins | sample Eddworburrow2_MG_FD_204929 | JGI IMG/M metagenome (GOLD analysis project Ga0316190, IMG submission 204929) | Coastal sediment microbial communities from Maine, United States - Eddy worm burrow 2 | ecosystem: Environmental > Aquatic > Marine > Coastal > Sediment | place: USA: Maine | collected... | reverse complement strand
AATACCGTACTTATGTGCTTTTTGATAAAAGTCAACGGCGCCATAGAGGTTCCCATGGTCCGTCATGGCAATGGCTGGCATTTTAAACTCTCTTGCCTTTTCGAAGAGAGGATCTAGTCTTATTGCCCCATCAAGTAAGCTGAACTGAGTATGAAGATGAAGATGTACAAAATCACTGTGGTGCATTGTTTATCACCATGCTATAATTTCTTAAATTTTATTGAAATCCCTAACGGGGGCATTCCCCGCGGCTTTGCCGCGATCAAGTGGGAAAGTAGTCTCCGCACAAATACCCGCTGCTTGCAGCGGATTGGTTGATTACCGATATAATTAATATGACTGGATTTAGCGAATAATAATACCATAGAGAGAAAGCATTTTTAAAGGACTTTCATTGAATATCGTACTCATTGAGCCACAGATTCCCCAGAATACAGGAAATATCGGACGGTTATGCGCAGCTACATCTACCCCGCTTCATCTCGTCGGAAAACTAGGTTTTAAAACTGACGACAAAGCTCTAAAACGTGCAGGTATGGACTATTGGAAAAGACTTGATATTACTTACTATGAGTGTTTTGATGAATTTCAAAAAAGAAACGACAATGGCAATTTTTATTTTTTATCAACAAAAGGGGGGCATACGTACAGTCAAATTTCATTTATTAAAGGGGACTATCTGATTTTCGGATCTGAAACCAAAGGTCTGCCTGGTAATTTACTGGAAAGGTTCAAAAATAACACGATAAGAATCCCTATGATCAAAGAAACCAGGAGTCTTAATCTTTCTTCTTCTGTAAGTATCGTTCTTTACGAAGCGCTACGACAAAATAACTTTATTAATTATCAGCCCTGTCTTTGAGCTCTTTACCGGGTTTAAAGAATACCGCTTTCTTTTCAGGAACACTGACTTTTTCACCCGTTTTTGGATTTCTGCCCACTCTTTCTCTTCTTGAAATAACTTTAAAACTACCAAGGCCCCTTATTTCAATTTTATCTCCATTCTTTAGAGCGTCGGACATATCCCGAAAAAGAATATTTACGATTAATTCGGCGTCTTTCTTACTGAGTGTATCAGTAAGCTTCTCTGACAACTTGTCAATTAACTGGCTCTTTGTCATATCAGACCTCCTCTATTATTATATATGACAGTTATAATGGGGCTAAATACATTAATTGGGGCATCATGAGTTGTTCATAGATTCTACTTGTCGACTTACCACCAAGAATATAATCTATTAATGCTTTTTTCTTTTCAGAATAGACGACTTTAGGCTCGCCTTTAATACCCGCCAGCGCGGCTAGTATTTTAATTGAATCCTGAAGAGTACCCAGTTCATCAACTAAGCCTAGATTAAACGCCTGCTCCCCTGAAAAAATCCGTCCATCGGCTACTTTATAAACATCACTTTCCGTCATCCCACGACCGGTAACAATGGCAGCTATAAATTGTTTATGCACATTTTCTATGACATGTTGAAGAATTTCTTTCTCTTCAGATGTCATTTCTCTAACAGGAGACCCGATATCCTTAAATTTGCCGCTTTTTACAACGAAGTTTTTAAGACCAATTTTTTCAAAAAGACCTTCTACGTTAGAAAAATCCATAATGACACCTATACTGCCCGTCAACGTACCCGGATTAGAAACAATTTTTTCCGTAGCACTTGCAATATAGTAACCACCAGAGGCAGCTAATGAAGAAAGAGAGGCAATAACCTTCTTTTCCTTTCTTAGCTTCAATATTTCGCTGTAAATCTCTTGAGTAGGAGCAACCCCGCCACCAGGAGAATTTATTCTTATTACAACTCCGACAATATTGTCATTTTTTCTTGCCTTGATAATTTGGTCGACAATGTCCGTCGACTCAACAATAACCCCTTCAACTTCAATAATGGCTATCTTCTCACCAAGGGCCAGCGAAAGAGGGCCTTCGCTGGAAACAAACCTAAAAAGATAAAATAAAAAAAAACAGAAAAGAATCAGTACAAAGGTAAAAAATGTAATTAAGGGATGTTTTTTAACGATATTACTCAATCCTCTTCTTTACCGTCCCCTTTAAGTTTGTCTTTCAGTATATCACCAAAAGTTGCGTTCTGGTCTCCCTGATTCTGAACATATTCTTTGATGGTCTTCTTTTCCTGACTCATCTCGAAAGCTTTTATAGAAAGAGCAATGCGTCTTTCCTGCTTATTCACACGAACAACTTCAGCCTGAACATCTTCTCCAATTTTGAAAATATCTTTGGGATTTCCATCACCTTTACTCCCGAAGTCGCTTTGACGAATGAGACCCTCTACTCCCTCAGCAATCTCTAAAAAGATGCCAAAATCAGTTATGCTTGTCACCTTACCGGTGACGACAGTGCCCTTTTTAAAGTTCTTTCTCGCACTGTCCCAGGGATTCTCCTCAAGCTGTTTAACACCCAGCGAGAACTTCTCATTTTCTCTATCAATAGCCAGAACAACCGCCTCTACTTCATCATTTTCTTTGTAAACCTCGGAGGGGTCTTTTACCTTCTTCGTCCAGGAAAGATCTGACACATGAATCATTCCGTCAATTCCTTCATCAAAACCGATAAAAATACCAAAGTCAGTCACACTTTTGACTTTACCAGACACTTTGCTTCCCACGGGATATTTCGCCTCGAGAATGTCCCATGGATTAGGCTCAATTTGCTTAAGACCCAATGAGACTCTCCTGCTTTCCGTGTCAATATCAAGAACGACAATTTCAACTTCATCATCCACTTTAACAATCTGTGAAGGATGCTTGATCTTTTTTGTCCAAGACATTTCAGAAACATGAACAAGCCCCTCAAAACCCTCTTCAAGCTGAACAAAAGCGCCATAGTCCATAAGGCTGACAACCTTACCTGTCACCTTACTTCCAACAGGGTATTTTTCAACAGCCGCTGTCCATGGATCAGGCATGGTCTGCTTAAGTCCCAGAGTAAGTCTCACTTTTTCTCTGTCAAACTTGAGAACCTTTACGTCAACCTCATCGCCTACATTTAAAACTTCCGATGGATGATTCACTCTTCCCCAGGAAATATCCGTAATATGAAGAAGACCGTCAATTCCACCAACATCAAGAAAAGCGCCATAATTCGTTATATTTTTCACAATGCCATTTACAACAACACCCTCTTCAATGGAATCAAGAGCTTCCTTCTTCTTATCTTCTCTCTCTTCCTCGAGAATAACTCTTCTTGAAACAACAATGTTATTCTTGGCACGATCGACACTGAGAACTTTAAAATCAAATGTCTTTCCAACAAGACTGCCCATATCTCTAACAGGCCTCAAGTCAACCTGAGATCCGGGTAGGAAAGCTTTAACACCTTTTATATCGACAAAATAGCCGCCTTTTATAACATCCGTAATTCTTCCCCTGACAATAGCACCACTTTTGCTTGCTTCCTCAACATCAATCCATACCTTCATGGCTAATGCTCTTTGCCTGGAAAGAACCGGTTTACCTTCTTTATCTTCGCGCCTGACAATAAAAACCTGAACTTCATCTCCAGGTTTTACTTCAACGTTTCCTTCTTCATCAAAAAACTCGGAGACTTCAATTGTCCCTTCCGATTTGTAACCTATATCTACAACAACATAATCCTGATTAAGGTCTACAATGGTACCTTTTACCACCTCTCCTTCTTTGAGCCCCTTTAAGCTTTCTTCAAAGAGGTCTGCAAAACTATCCTCTCCAGTCTGCTCTTTTTCGTTTTCATCGGTACCGTTAAATTCGTTATACATTAGAAATTGCTCTCCCAAAATTTTTGTAACCCTTTTTATAACATAGATATTTATATATTACAATTCTTTTTAAGGGCATAATTCTGCTACCTTTTTTCTTACTTCCTCAATTGCTTCAGATGGCGTCGATGCACCGGCCGTAATTCCTACCATATCTGCATTTTTCATCCACTCGCCTTTAATCTCATTGGCAGACTCAATATGATGGGTATTAGGCTGTATTTCAAGGCAAAGAGAGGTTAATCTCTTTGTATTAGCACTGTTAAATCCCCCAATCACGATCATGCAATCGACTTTTTTTGCCAATTCAACAGACTCCTCCTGCCTCACTTCCGTTGCATCGCATATGGTATTACAGATATTAAGATCTTCTGCTTTTTCCATACAAATATCGACAATCTGATTGAAGTTATCCAGCGATTGAGTCGTCTGGGCAACGATACCCAGCTTTTTTACGTTTGGAATTTGTTTTACTTCATCCACCGTACCGGCTACAAAAACATCACCCTTTACATAACTGACAATACCCTGTACTTCCGGATGTTTACCGTCACCGATAATAAGAACCGCATAGCCCTCTTCTGAAAGTTTTTCTGCATTTCTTTGTGCTTTTTTAACAAAGGGGCAGGTTGCATCAAGAATGTTCAGATCTCTCTTTCTCGCCTTTTCCATAACTTCGGAAGAAACACCATGAGATCTGATAATGACCGTTCCGCCTTCAATTTCATCAAGTTCTCTCTTGGATTTTACACCCGCCTTTTCAAGGCTATCAACAACCTGGGGATTATGAATAATAGGTCCCAATGTATAAAGATCACTGGTGTAATCCTTCGAGGCGTCAAAAGCCATTTTAGTTGCTCTCTCAACACCAAAGCAAAAACCTGCATTTTGTGTAACAATAATTTTGGTCAATTTTCAACCTCTATTAGTTATTCGGCTTGCCATCATTAATAAGATTCATGATTTTCATTACAACTTCATCAGGACTAAGACCTGTCGTATCGATATAGATGGCATCTTCCGCTTTTTTGAGCGGTGCTTCGACCCTTTCAGTATCCGCCTTATCTCTTCTTGCAATATCAGCCAGAGTCTCATGGGCACTGACATTTTCATTATGCTTTTCTTTAAGCTCCAGATAACGTCTCTTGCCTCTAACCTCCAGATCGGCATCAATATAAAATTTAAAATCAGCATGAGGAAAAACAACGGTACCTATATCTCTACCATCCATTATAACACCATTTTCCAAAGCCATCTTTCTTTGAAGGTCAACCATTGCGTTTCTCACAACAGGGATTGCCGACACCTTCGACGTAAGCATAGTAACTTCCGGCTCCCTGATAAGTGTACTCACATCCCTGTCATCGAGGAAAGTGTGATTGGCGCCTTCCATTCGCTTAAATCTTATTCGAGCAGTCCTTGCAAGTTCCCCCAATGCCTCTACATTATCGTGAGTCAGATGGGCTTCTTTCGATTTGAGAGCAACAGCCCGATACATGGCCCCCGTATCGATATAGGTGAGCCCCAGCTTTTCTGAAAGGATCTTACTGACCGTACTTTTACCGGCCCCCGAGGGACCATCAACGGCAATAATCAGTTTCTTCATGAGCTCACTAAACCTCTCCCACAGACCTTATCAGTTCAAAAAAACCGGGAAAGGAGACATCAACACAATCACTGCCGGCAATTACTGTTTCGCCTTTAGCCCTGAGGCCTGCAACAGCCATAGACATGGCAATACGGTGATCTCCATGACTCTCAACAGAAGCACCCTCGACTTGATGGACACCATCAACAATAAAACCATCTTCCAGTTCTTCCAAAGGGACGCCCAGCTTTTTAAGTTCCGATACGATAGCGGAAATCCTGTCACATTCCTTTACCCTTAATTCCTGAGCATCTGTTACCTTTGTTCGCCCTTCGGCAAATGCCGCCGCGACGGCAATAACCGGAATTTCATCAATTGCCCGGGGGATCCAATCACCACCAATATGAATACCTTTTAGTTTACTTGAAGAGACGATAATATCAGCAACTGGCTCCCCGGCAATCTCCCTTTCATTTTCATAACTTATAGACCCGCCCATTTCTCTAAGAATATCGACAATCCCCGTCCTCGTGGGATTTATGCCAACATTTTTAATTTCAATCTCGGAACCTTCAACAATCAGGGCAGCAACAATAAAAAAAGCAGCCGAGGAAATATCACCGGGAACAGCCACATCGACTGAACTGAGTTCCACCCCTCCTTCAAGGTCAAAGCCATAATCATCCAAGACCCTGCACTTTGCTCCCATGGCGCGCAGCATTCTTTCCGTATGGTCCCTGGAAAGAGAGGGTTCAAAAACCGTTGTCGTCCCTTTAGCTCTAAGGCCTGCCAGAAGGATGGACGATTTAACCTGGGCACTTGCAATAGGGGAATGATATTCAATCCCCTTAAGATTGGTTCCTTTAATGGCAAGGGGGAGCAACTCTCCCTTCCCCCGGCCCCAAATAGAGGCACCCATTTGGCTAAGTGGTTTAACGACCCTTTTCATAGGCCTTTTCCTGAGGTATTTATCGCCTGTAATGACAGTAAAAAAATCCTGCCCCGCAAAAAGCCCAGTCAGAAGTCTCGTCGTCGTACCCGAATTACCGGCATCGATAACATCTTCAGGTTCCTTAAGCCCATTGAGACCAGCGCCATGGACAATGATCTCTTCTCTCGAATACTCAATATTTACGCCTGCGCTCCTCATTGCATTCAAGGTACTGATACAGTCTTCACCTTCTAGAAAATTAGTCACTTTCGACGTACCCCGTCCAAGGGCAGACAACATGAGGGCACGATGGGAAATGGATTTATCCCCTGGCACAGTAAAGCTTCCTTTAAGGGCCTTTATTCCATTTATTAAAGTATCGGTCATATAGAATCTCTGGCATTCTTTGAACGTTCGAAGTTTTCCATCAATCCCTGTCCATCATCTTCATTAATCATGGTCCTCATATTACCAAGCTCGCTCACGTAAGCATCGATCAGATCAAGCAGAGCCGTTTTATTCATTAAACAAATATCGCGCCACATTTCAGGGCTGCTGGAGGCAATACGGGTAAAGTCCCTGAATCCTCCGGCTGAATATTTAAGAATGCTTTCATTAAAATCTTTAATCCCATCGACCGTATTAACGAGGGCATAAGCAACTATGTGAGGCAGATGACTGATAGCGGCAAGAATCTTATCGTGGGCTTCAACATCCATAACAACAACTCTTGCGTCTGTTAATTCCCACATTTTCTTTATTGTTTCAAGCGCATTTTCATCAGAGAAAAGAGAGGGGGTGAGAATACAACGGCTTCCATTATAGAGCTCCGCAAAAGCGGCATCGGCGCCTGATTTTTCCGTGCCCGCAATAGGGTGTCCTCCAATGAAGGAGAGACGCCCATCGAGTATCATATCGACATCTTTTACAATATCCCCTTTAACACTGCCCACGTCGGTAATAATAGCCCCATCCTTCATATATTGCTGCCCTCTTTCGATGACATTGACAATAGAAGCGACAGGAATAGCAACAACGACGACATCCGCATCGGCAAGACCTTCTTTAAGGGATTGAGTATATCTGTCAATAATACCCAGTTCCTGAGCTCTTTGCAGGTTTTCAACACCCCTTCCAATACCTATGACCTCTCCCACTTCACCTTTTTCTTTAAGAATCATGGCAAGTGATCCACCCATTAGTCCAACACCGATTATGGCAAGCTTATTTATTAATGGTTTATTCATCGATAGCTCTCTCTTAGGCGTTTAATTTAGAAATCCCTGTCAACGGCCTCAGCGACCCGGGAAAGCGCTTTCATCAACTGGTCAAACTTTTTGGGCTTAAGCGACTGGCCACCATCGCAAAGCGCTTCTTCCGGATTGGCATGGGATTCAATCATAAGTCCATCGGCGCCTGCCGCGATTGCAGCCTTTGCCATGGGAGCCACGAGGTCCCATTTTCCAACAGCATGACTGGGATCAACAACAATAGGAAGGTGGCTGAGTTCTCTCAAAACGGGTATGGCACTAAGATCCAGGGTATTTCTCGTCGCTGTTTCATAGGTTCTGATCCCTCTCTCACAAAGAATAATATTCCTGTTACCCTGCGAAGCAATGTATTCAGCTGACATAAGAAATTCTTTAATCGTTCCGCTAAGTGCCCTTTTCAAAAGAACGGGCTTTTTCGTTGAACCCACTTCTTTTAACAATCTGAAGTTTTGCATATTTCGGGCGCCAATCTGAATAATATCGGCATATTGACAAATCATATCGATATCTCTCGGGTCCATTATTTCAGTAACAACGGGGAGTCCTGTTTCATCACCGGCATGGCGCAGATACTTAAGTCCTTCTTCACCAAGCCCCTGAAAGTCATAGGGTGACGTTCTCGGTTTAAAAGCGCCACCTCTTAAAATGGTTGCCCCCGACTTTTTTACCGCTTTTGCAATTTCAAGTAATATGGTCTGATTTTCTATTGAACAGGGCCCCGATATGACCTGTACTTTCTTGCCGCCAATTTTTACCCCCTTAACGTCAATAACGCTGTCTTCCTTCTGAAACTCCCTACTCACCAGTTTATAGGGCTTCATAATGGGCATAACCTTTTCTACTCCGGGAAAAGCATCTAAAGGTGTCGTTACAAGAGCAGACTCATCACCAATGGCGCCGATTATCTTTCTTTCCGTACCCTCCGAAAGATGAACAGAAAGCCCCAAACCCTTAACTTTCTTAACAATATGATCAACCTGCTCTTCTGTTGCATCAGGCCTTAAAACGATAATCATTTAACATGACCTCCCATTTTTTCTATACAATGTCTAAAAGATTCCATAAACCTCTTGTTTTCCTCCATAAGACCGATGGTAACACGGATATGATTTCTTAAACCGTAGCCCGCCATGGATCTGACGATGACACCTTTTTTTAATAATTCCTCACAAAGGGTGGCACCCTCTATCCCGGTATCAATAAGAAGGAAGTTTGCATAACTTTCAACATAAGGTATGGCCATTTCATTAAGCTTGGAAGTAAGGTAGGCCATCCCCTTCTCATTGACCCTTAGCGCTTCTTCCAGGTGTGCCTCATCATCGATGGCCGCTTTAGCCGCAGCAAGGGCGAGAGAATTGACATTAAAAGGGTGTCGCACTCTTTCAAGCATTTTTATGACTTCTTTATTGGCAATGCCGTAACCGATCCTCAACCCGGCAAGACCGAATGCCTTTGAAAATGTTCTCAGAAGGATGACATTTTCTCTTTCCTTAACATATTGCAGTGATTCTTCATAAGGATCGAGGGCCTCTGCATATTCATGGTAAGCCTCGTCCATAATAATCAAAATATCAGGGGGTACCGAATTAATAAAAGATTTTAATTCATCCCTGCCGACGACGGTGCCTGTTGGATTATTGGGATTGGCCACAAAAATCACTCTCGTTTTATCGGTAATCCGCTCAGCCATGGATTTCAGATCATGAATGTAATTGACAAGGGGAACAGGAACCGCTGTGGCGCCAATAGCCTTTGTAATGAGCTGATAAACGATAAAGGCAGGATCACCCATAATGGCTTCATCGCCACGTGAAATAAAAGACCTTGAAATGAGCTCTATTATTTCGTTTGAACCGTTACCCAGAATCAGATTATCAGTATTAACCCCGTGCTTTTCGGCAAGCCTGTTTTTTAGATAATAGCCACTACCGTCAGGATAAATATGAATACTGCTTAGCGCCTTTTTAGCAGCTTCAAGCGCTTTGGGTGAAGGCCCGACAGGACATTCATTGGAAGCAAGCTTAACAGAACCACTGATGCCGAACTCTCTTTCAACTTCATCGATCGGCTTGCCGGGCGGGTAAGGAATAAGGTCCTTTATGTAGCGAGGCACATATGAGAGCACCTGCATCAGGGCATCCTCATTTTTGGATAGGAACCCAGAACTTTTAGTTGCTGACATCTTGACTTCAAGTCTTCAAGAGAGCGGCCCACCCCTTCATCTTCTATATGACCATCCATATCGAGAAAAAAGACATATTCCCAAGCCTTTTTCTTTAAAGGCCTGGATTCAATTTTTGTAAGATTTATGCCGTAACGTGAAAAAGGTTCGAGCATTTTATAAAGAATACCGGGCTCATCTTTTACGGAAAGAAGAATAGACGTTTTGTCAAAGCCACTCTTTTGGGACTCAACATTACCGATAATGAGAAAACGGGTCACATTGTTAAGGTTATCTTCTATTCTCGCTTCGACAACTCTCAAGTCATAAACATTTGCCGCATTTTTGCTGGCTATGGCAGCAATAGAGGGGTCCTCGACGGCCATTTCAGCAGCAAGTGCCGTGCTGGCCACATCAAGAACGGAAATAGAGGGCGCATTAGCTGCCAGCCACTGCCTGCACTGGGCGATGGGTTGAGGATGAGAATATATTTTTTTAATATCCTCAAATAATCCTGACTTATTGATAAGACAGTGAGAAACAGGGAGAAAGATTTCTCCACATATTTTTGAATTGAACTCCGTAAAGCGGTCAAGGGTATGCGTAACCATGCCCTCGTTGGAATTTTCAACGGGGATAACACCGAAGTCGACGCGCATCTTCTCCACCTCATCAAAGACGTCACTGATACTTTTCTGGGAAATAAACTTTGCCGAGCTGCCGAAATGCTGCAAACAGGCGGCATGGGTAAAGGTCGCATTAGGTCCGAGAAAGGCAACTTTCAAAGGCTCTTCAAGCGACAAAGAGGCCGACATAACCTCCCTGTAGATTATCTTGAGCGCCTGATTGGGGAAAGGGCCTTTATTGGACTCCAGAATTTTTTCAATAACTTCCCGTTCTCTGCTGGGAACATAAAACTCTTTTCCCTGGGCTTTCTTGATTCTTCCTACTTCCTGAGCCTGCCCGGCTCTTTCATTAAGAAGTTCAACTACCCTTGTGTCAATTTCATCGATCCTGTCTCTTAATTTCTTGAGATCACTGTCCGGCAAAGATCATCCTCCATGATTGGGCAAATTTTGTGTAAGTTGCTAATTGTATGAGAATAAAGGCCAATTGTAAACTGTTTTGTTCTCTTTTCGTGTTATACTGAGCACCATAAAATTATTCTTTTTTGAATCTTATTAATGAAATGATTATCAATAGCAATATGGAAAATATAGATGATAAAAATCAGCAGATAATTGAAAACTTCAAAGTCATATGCCTTTGCAAGAGTATTAAAAAGGGAACCATTATAAAAGCCATCCAGGGTGGATGCTCAACTCTCGAAATGGTAAATGCCAAACTGGGCAGCGGAAGCGGGGATTGTCAGGGAGAACGGTGCCAGGACAAGATCAGTGAGATCGTTGAAAGCCACAAAAAGTAATGGTCTAAACTGCCTCTAATGGGCCTCCTACGCTGAGAAAAACAATTCACAGCAGATCTCGAAGTTCTGTTATTTCCTTCCCCTTAAAAAACAGCCAGGTTAAGCCATTGCCTGAGAATGAAGGGCACAAAACTGTTTAGCGTAGTAAGTTTTTGGCTGCCAGGGAAAAGAGAAATTTTTTATAGTTCATGTAGGGTGGAATAAAAAACGAAGTGACCTTACCACCAACAGGTCATTTAATTAAAAATAACAAACCATGAAACCGACCAAATTCATCCCCGCAATCATTGCCTTTACCTTCTTCTTTTTATTAGTTGGCAAATCCTTTTTCGATAACTTTGAACCAGCCTATACTTTCCCTCACTGGGAGCACGGCGCTTCCGGCTACCAACTGGCCCTTAAAGAAGCCAAAGCTTCAAACAAACCCTTAATTGTCTATTTTCACACAAGCTGGTGCGGATGGTGCAAAAAGTTAGACCGAAACTACCTCGCCACGTTTAAAGCAGAGGAATTTTTAAGAACAATTCCAAAGGTGGAAATCAATCCCGATAAAGGTGAG
>Ga0316190_10003312_pt1 | contig 11698 bp, 10 predicted proteins | sample Eddworburrow2_MG_FD_204929 | JGI IMG/M metagenome (GOLD analysis project Ga0316190, IMG submission 204929) | Coastal sediment microbial communities from Maine, United States - Eddy worm burrow 2 | ecosystem: Environmental > Aquatic > Marine > Coastal > Sediment | place: USA: Maine | collected... | reverse complement strand
GCGCACCAACAAAGACTTTGCCAGAGGCAACCGCGGGGGAGGCATAGATGAGGTCTCCTGCATCAAACTCCCAGAGTGGCTCAAGTGGTGGTGCCAGGGTGGAGGTTGATTGGGCGTTGTGCTGCGGGTTGTGAAGGAACATGGGCCAGGAGGCATCCCCAGCCACAGCAGGGTTTAGAGGCACAAGCAATGCAAAAAAGAGCGCCTTCAGGCCTTTTTTAATAAAACTAGCAGTCTGAATATTCATTTTCTTTTAGTGAAAAAAGGTCGACGGTAAATCCTAAAGAGAGCATACATAGTGGATATAACACCCTAACCTACCCGCTACTTACGCACTCGCTACAATTTGGCTTTTGTCTTGTCTCAAAACCGAGATAGTATAACCTAAACTCTGTAAGTGTTTATACTCACAAAACACAAGCTCTTGATCCGTATGATGGTATAGAGTTTCTTACGCAGAATAAGCCAAATCAGGCCTATTCAAAATCGGGATTTCTCCATTTTCTTGAGGGTGCCACTGACTCTTTCGGTGGTTTTAGGCGTGAAATATAGTCAACCACCGCCTTGGAATCCTCTATCGTAAAGTTCTCAATTCGAATCTGCATATCAGGGTGCGCATTGAGCCGTTCTCCCGCCTTTATCCACTTAAACTGGCGCAACATGTAGCGGTAGTGCTGTCCTTGAATGCGGGGGAAAAACTTTTCATTATCACCTTCGCCGTGATCGCCATGGCAGCCAATGCACTTATCCATGTAGAGCTCCTCACCGCGCGCCTGTAGCTTGCCCCGCCCCTTTCCATTCGCCGGTGTCATGAGTAATTTAGAGATGTAATAGGAGAGATCAGCGAGCGCCTGCGCATTACCAAGCACTTCAGGCATCACAAAATGCTGCATGGATGGATTCTCACGGTTATTTTCACGCATATCCACCAGCTGCTTGATCAGCACATTATAGTGTTGCCCTGATATCTGCGGAAAAGATCCATCCCGTCGCCCCCAGCCCTGCTTATTATGGCATTTGGCACAAATACGGTAGAGCTCAAGCCCACGATTATAATTGGGCTTTAGTTTTAGGGCGCGCTCTTTTTCACCACCCGCCTGATTCCACTCAAGGCTCCAGCCGGCAGTACTGATAACGAGACCCAATAACAGCACTGCCCACCTATGGATCCAAAACACGCTACATGACCTCATAACACAAAAAAACCTCACACCCCATGAGCTATATCCACATCGCAATAATTTGTTTAGCTTAGGTCGATTATAAAACAGGCATTTGATGCAGATTGCCTTGATGCTGATCTATTGACTGTTGCTATTTAATCTACAGACTAATCTGTAAAACGCCAGATACAAACGGATAATCGCACAGTATACTATGCCAGCTTAATGCACGAAAAGAAGATGCGCAGACCTCCATAAATCACCAAGCCAGCCAAGCGTCAGTAATCTGCACACAATGATAGGGGTTAAACCATTGCTCACAACCTCAACACAGGATGGGACCCTTCAGTTTCTTACCGGCATCGTCTGTTTTATGCCCCTCACTTCCACTTACATTTTTACCCAGACACTCAGCTCCATACCACCAACATCCTGGGCAGACATCTTCACACACAATGAGGAAACTCACCGATGAGAACCACCACCCTTAAAAATCGGTTACTCATTGTTTTTACCGTCATCTTTTTAGCCGTTGTTGCAGGCACACTAATCAATCTGCAACTTATGAGCATCTTACAAAAAGAGATGCAGTCAATTTTTCAAATTGATCTCAAGGTTCAGCAGAAAACAGAAGAGCTGCGCCACAACATCGAAACCATCCAACGCCAGGCCTTGCAGGCAACCTTAAATAAAGGGTATCCAGCCACCTCTTTCAAAGAAGAGGGCTACATTATCGAACTACTCAACGAAATCAAAGCTATCGATACCACAAACCACTTCACCCAGTCACTTGAGAGAATCAAACAAGATTATCAGCAATTTATCGAAGTGGCTTCAGCAGTAAACAGACAGACTCAAACTCAATTGCCGCAGCCCAATCAACTCCACACTGCTTTTAAAAAACTTGAGCAATCGCTGGATCATATGGTCGATCAGGCAAGAGAGCAGCTGAATCAGCGCGTCACCAGCATCCAACACCAAAGCGAACATTCGATACTGATTCACTGGATACTCACATGCTCCATCCTCTCCGTTTTAATAGCAGCCATGCTGCTACTGGAAAGGAAGCTAACCCGACCTGTTGCCAAGATAAGCACAATTCTGAAACAAATTACTCAGACACCACAGGGGTTAAATAAACGCATGCCAACAGGTCTCAAACATGAGATTGGCACCATTTGTATCGACATTAATCAGATGCTGGGTAACCTACAAAAGACCACTGTATCCCATGATCATCTGGAAACACTCATCAATCAACGTACTACTGAGCTTACTCAGGAAATAGCCGAACGCAAGCAGGCCGAAGAGCAATTACGACTGGCAGCAGCCGTATTTGAAACCACATCTGAAGGCATCATGGTAACCGATGCCAAAAACCAGTTTAAAGCAGTCAATTCAGCCTTCTGTCGCATGACCGGCTATTCTGAACAGGAGGTCCTTGGGCATGATCCAAAGCTGCTACGATCAGATCAGCATGGTGCAGCATTTTACAAAACCCTTTGGGCAACAATTGAATCCCGTGGCCACTGGGCAGGTGAAGTCTGGCATAAACGAAAAAATGGCGAAACCTTTCCCACATGGTTCTCTATTGCAACAGTTCACACCGGAGAGCGTAGCGAACCCGTGCAACATGTTGCTATTTTGAGGGACATCACTGAACAAAAGCGGGATGAAGAGCAGATATTGCGACAGGCAACTTATGACAGCCTCACAAACTTGCCCAACAGAACACTGTTTTTAAAACGTCTATCAAGTGCTCTGGCAACAATTCGCCGACAGCAGGGGACACTAGCCCTGCTGTTTATTGACCTTGATAATTTTAAATCAGTCAATGACACCCTTGGTCATGACAAAGGCGACCTACTGCTGCAACAAGCCGCTCAGCGTTTAAGCACATGTGTTCGCGAAGTTGACACCATCGCCCGCTTTGGTGGAGATGAATTTACCGTTATCCTACAAATGATTGATTCAGCAAACTCTGCCGCCCAGGTTGCCGAAAAAATCATTCAGACCTTTACTGCGCCCTTCATACTCAGCGGCAATGAAGCCTATATTGGCGCCAGCATAGGCATCAGTCTATCTCCGCATGACAGCAGGGATCCAACAGTACTTCTGCGCAATGCCGATATTGCCATGTACCAAGCAAAGGCAGCAGGCCGCAATCAATACTATTTTTTCACAGAAGAGATCAATGCAAATGCCCAAGCACGCATGAACATGGAGCTTGATCTTCATCGCGCCATAGAGAGAGAAGAGTTCAGCATTCATTACCAACCTATCATTGATCTCAGCTCAGAGCGCATCAGTGGTTTAGAGGCGTTGGTCAGGTGGCATCATCCAGAACACGGTTGGATCGAACCAGACAAATTCATCCCACTGGCTGAAGAGACCGGTCTAATTAACCCAATAGGTGAATGGATACTCAAAACGGCATGCCAACAAGGCCAACAATGGCTGGAAGAAGGCATGCCTCCACTCGTGATTTCTGTCAATCTTTCAAGCCGTCAGATGATGAGTGGTCACATGATAGATATACTAGAAAAGATCTTGGATGAAACAAAATATCCAACAGAATTTTTAGTTTTGGAGATTACTGAAAGCTTATTATTGGAAGATACTGCAACGACCACACAACAGCTGCACAAACTCAAAGAGATGGGCATTAAACTTTCGATTGATGACTTTGGTACCGGACACTCATCACTCAGCTATCTCAAACGCTTTCCAGTTGATGCCATCAAAATTGACAAATCGTTCATTCAAGATATGGTAAAAATACCGGAGGATGCATCTCTGGTTCAAGCCATCATTGCTATGAGCCATAGCCTGGGGCTGAGCACTATTGCCGAAGGCGTTGAAGATCAAGAACAGCTATCACTAATACGCACACTAAAGTGTGATTTTGTACAGGGCTACTACTTTAGCAAACCACTACAATCTCATGAGCTGGCTGAATTTATAAGTAGAACATGCTTCACAGGCAACCAAATTCCAGCAAACCAACCATTACCTGATAACTCACCACTCCAACACCAATGAACGAACTACTGCACCAACTATTAGGGATCGCTGTTACACTCATATCGGCCGGAGTATTTGTAGTACGTTACGGCATTCCTTCGACAGGCATGTCATTTGGTTATTTGGCATTTGGAACAGGATTTATAATAGCGGGTGTTGCTATGGGCAAGATGATGAAAGCCAGCACCGCCAGCTTACTTCTTTTGGAAGAGTGGAACTTCAATCTATCTCTAATGGCAATCGGGTACTCAGCTATGTTTTCAGGGATAATTGGTATTGGCGTTGCACTATACAACATCTTTCAGCACAAAGAAGATATACAAAACTGATTACACATCTACCGGGCCAATTGAAATAGAATCTTTAAAATCCTGTAGCCCCTGCTGTACCAGATCATAGGTAGCATTAATGTTGCTGGCAATATCACCCTCAAGCACCTGCAAGCCATCAAGAATCTCTCGAGCCTCCTCGAACCCCTGCTCAATGCCCTTGCCAATAGTTGACATAAACTGGTCTAGCGCATCTTCATCACTCAGATCTGCATTTTGTTGGCGAAATGCTTCAAAAAAAGCCGTTGAAAGAGAAACAATACGACCTGCCGTAGCCTCTGGTGAGACATCTATCCCTGCTGAGTTCTGGATAGCGTCCGGACCAAACTCTGGTTCCAACGCTGTATTTAGCTTTTCGATAGCAGACTTGTACAATAACTCCATATGACGATCAGCAGCCGAAAGGCTCACGTCACTGCTCACACCAGCACTGCTCACACCTTTGCTCTTCGCTGCTGCTGATACGTTAACCGCTTGGGCGTTCGACCTATTGATGATGAGCTGGTCAAGATTTACGGTTGTCATATATTACCCCAGACAATTGGTCCCATTTTAAAAACGGCTCTTCCTGCTATAAAGGATAGAGCAGAAAGACGTTTACAACTATAAATAGCACCTTAATGTAGGAATTTAATACCCATTAGGTTGGACATTAATTACACGATCGAGATTATTTTTTGCCTGAATATAACCAGGTTTAAGCTGCAATGCCTTTTCAAAGCTTTTAATGGCTTGCTCAGCCAAGTTTTTGCGAAAGAAGGCAACCCCTAGATTATTATAAATTTCTGCCCACTCAGGCTGAATGCGTAGTGCATGTTGATAATGCTCTATCGCCTCATCAAGTTGATTCTTATCTGCAAAAGCCAATCCAAGATTGTAATAAACAGCAGCTGAATCTGGCTGCAAACGCACCAGCATTTTGTAGTGCATAATAGCTTCATCTACACGATGTAGCTTATAGAATAAAAAACCCAGCTTCTGATGAGCCTCAATATATTCTGGCTTGTGTTGCACAATCTGTTTGTAAACCAAAATAGCATCCTGAATCCTACCTTGCCGCTCAAATAGCATCCCTCGCCGCATATAAATCTCTGACGAATTATTGATAGCAATCATCATCTGCTGCTGTCTCAACATTGAGCGTGCAATCTCTATCTGACGCTCTGCAGTCACATAAGATGGATAGCGCTTGAGTATCTCATTAAACGCCTCAATAGCTTTTTCAAACTGCTTTAACCTTAATAATACAAGGCCAAGATTAAAACGCGTGCGCAAGTCAAATGGCTGGATATGTAAAGCCATCTCAAACTGCACCTTTGCTGCATCATAGTCACCTTTTTCTGCCAACGTTGTACCTAATTTGAAATGCACAAAAGCACTCTCAGGGACAACTTCAGCAGCATGCTGATAAAGTGAAAGGTTATTTCGCCAATAGCCAACCTGAATATATGACAAAGCCGCACATGCAAGGAGTGAAACCGCTGTAGAAAATGCCAATATCTTTTTATGCCCAGGCCATCGCTTTGCAAGCTCTGGCACACCCCAGGCAACAGCTATAAAAACACCAACTAATGGCAGATAGGTATACCTATCCGCCATTGATTGCCACCCTACAAGCACTACACCACTGACGGGCACAAGCATTCCAATAAACCAAAACCACCCAACAAAAAAATAGGGTTTACACCTAACCTGCCATACTGCGATCAGAGAAACGCCCAAGACTAACAGTGCTGATTGAATCAATATCTCATTTTGAATATCGGTTCTAAAGGGGTAAAAAAACGATAAGTTGTGAGGATAAAATGTCTTACTAAGATAGCTAGCATATGACATGATGGCATTTGAAAATCGTTCTGCCATTCCAAAACCAATTACCACTGAGTCAACAGAAGCATGCGCCATGGAATCATCAAGGCTTGTAACTGCACCACCCTTATCCTGAGCAAAAAAGGTAACCACAGAGGATGCAATTGTTAGCACTAATAAAGGAGTTTTCTCTAGGGCAAGATAAGCAACAGAGGAACGTTGCCCCAGCATGACAGTATTACTGTCAAGTGGATATTGAGTTGGAAAGCGCTTCAGCGGCCAATAATCCAGCAATAGCAAGATAAAAGGGAACGTGACCAGCATTGGCTTTGCCATCAATCCAACAGCAAAGCATATTACAACCAACAGATACCATTTCAGCTTCTGATTTTGAATATAGAAAGTGTAACAATAGATTGCCAGCATCCCGAAAAAAGCGCTTAACACATCCTTACGCTCAGCAACCCATGCAACTGACTCTACATGCAGCGGATGGACAGCAAACAGTGCTGCAACAAAGAAGCTACGCCATGCCAGCCCTGTCATTCGCAACAATATCAAAAAAAGCAGCAGCGTATTGCAGATATGCAATAACAGATTAGTCAGATGATGCCTTCCTGCATTCATTCCAAACATCTGCACATCTAGCATATGCGACAACCAGGTAACAGGATGCCAGTTTGTTGCATGAAATGAACTAAAGGCCCATTTTATGGCACCAAATGTTACTCCAGATTGCACAGCGGCATTCTCAGTGAGATATATTGTGTCGTCCCAATCAAGAAACTCAAACTCACCGACCTGCCAATAAACAGCAATTGTGATCAATGCAAGTAATGCACAGATCAATATGGATTTACTTTTATTATTTAAAGACAGCATCGATTGCTCTAATATGTAATTAGCTCTATCTGTAAAAACAGATCTTATTCACTCATCTTTATATGATTGCTAAATTATGATCACAATCGAATCAGCTTCACAAATAGCCGGAATAATTGGCGCTATAACATTATTATACGCATATGCCATGATTTCCAAAGGTAAGCTCACAAATACCTCTTCCACTTATCATATCTACAATCTGATGGGGGCATTTCTGGTGGGCCTTAACACCATTTACATGGGGGCATTAGGCGCATTAATGCTGAATGTAGCATGGATGATTATTGCTACGTGGCATCTAATAAAAAGCATTCAACAAAAGAGTGCTTAAGATGTATAAATGACACTGCAATTAAGTTGAAAGTCTTTTATTGTTATGGGTGCAATTGCTCTTCACAAAAAACCGATTAATACGCTTATCTCTTTAGATATTGAAGTCATTATGTCATTTTAATATATGGCAGTGGCATGGTCATGATCCATCTGCGTTTAGGGGCATCTTTGCTAACACCTCCCTTCCACCATCACGATACTCAAGATAATCAAAACCAGCACCTTGATCCTTGATTATAAAAGAGAGTTCGTTGTTTGAGGATTCAAATCGTAAGGTCGCACTTTTATCTGCATTCTCTGGAAGAGCCAGACGCCGGTCAATTTCATTCTGCCATTCCTGTTCATTTATGAGGTCAGTTTTTCCTGGTAGGTTATCCCAAGGTTGCCATGTTCTACGGCATTGATCAGAAGTTCTGACAAGCCAACCACCACTTTGCCCGCAGATGGATCAATTTTTACCGGATAGTTAGCAATGAGGCGCCCTTCCTCCAAGGTGCGAAATGAAAACTCACCTTGCGTTAGCAGTGACATTGTTTGCATGGCCTGTGACACTTCAGGCTGAAGGCCAACATGGTTGTTAAAATCAGCTATGGCAGCCTTTACAATTGCCAACATGGTTGCTTTATCAAAAGGTTTGGTAAGATAGTAATAGGTGCCAGCCTCGAGCCTTTCCAATACTTCACTCTCGGCTGCTTTGGCGGCTTGCAATATTACGGGCAAAATATCCAGCTCTGAATTCGCTTTTATGAGTGCAAGGACACCCATTCCATCCAGATTTGGCATCATTCGATCCAAAAGAACGGCAGAGAATTTACGGGGTGTGGACTCTAGCTAAGCCCATGCTTGAACACCGTCTTTTGCCTGGGCGACCTCGTATCCAGCCTCTTCCAGATACTCAGTTAATATCTCTAAATTTAACGGCTCACCATCCACTACAAGTACAACTTGTTTTTCACAGGACATTGTTGCTCCCTGTTTTATTTCTTTCGGCAGTTTAAAAGCCCCTACCAAGAAAATGAATAATCAGCTGCGACTTATAACAATCCTTAAACCTCTTTCACGAATCCATTAACACCTTTTAAATTTATTAATAATTTTTGATAACAAGCGTTGTTAAAATGCTCTGCTCAGAGCCTTTATAGTCTATAGAATCTGTCCGCAAGGATTTTTCCATCATCAAATTGCTCGGCGTGCCCGTCCATTGCATCCCCTAGTTCCACCAGCCGTTTTTCTGGATGCGGATGCGTTTTAAACAACAATGCAACACTGCTATCATCAGCGCGCACATGCCCTATCTCTTGCAGCACTGAAGGCAAAGCATAGGCGTCATACCCTGCTCTTGCCGCTAGTACCACACCAATACGATCTGCTTCATATTCAGCGTTTTTATCCAGACCACGCGCCAGGATCTCAGCACCGCTTCCTATCATCTTTCCTATGGCTTGACCTTTGTCATCGCCACCCACCTTCTGTTTTAGAAGGCCTCCCCCCACATCAATCAGCTGTCCCTGTTTTAATATTTTCAGATGGTGCTGTTTAATGACATGCCCAACCTCATGGGCCAGCACGCCTGCAAGTTCTGCCTCATTATGCAGTTTTTTATACAACCCCTTAGTTACCAAAATATAGCCACCCGGTGCTGCAAATGCATTAAGATCATCCGACTCGATAACTCCAAAATGCCATACAAGATCATTTCGACCACTCTGCTTTGCCACCCAAGCACCCACTTGATTAACATAACGCTGTAACTGTTTGTCTTTCACTAATGGCGCAGCGCCCAGAAGCCTGCCACTAATTTCCCGGCCAATAGCAATCTCCTCTTCTACTGGTGTCCCGGCTAACAACCCTAATAAACCCGGTTGCTTGGTTTGCTGCTGCTCTGCAGCTGAGTCCTCAGTTGGTTTTTTTGTGATCTCTTTGACCAGCCCACCTAAATCAAAGGCATGTGTAGTTGCTGCGCCTGATATCAGCAATGCGACTAAAAGGATTCGAAATATCATGCCTCTCTCCTATTCAGCTGCGGCCGGAATAAATTCAAGCTCTCTGGCAACCAGCTTTCCTGCCTGCGCAAAACGGGCCGCTTTTTGCTCTGAAACAGCAAAAGATTCCAGCTTTTCTACTTCACTGGCATCAAATTTTGCCTCTTTTAACTCCTCTTCACTTAAACCTCTTACCCCGGTAGCTGAGACCACATTACCAGTGCCTGCTCGACCACTAGCCAGATCTAAAACTCCACCCGCTTCACTTTCAGCTGCTGGCTGCGTAGGTGCCTTACCTTTGCGGATCTTGGACATCCTGACCCAACCACTTTTGCCTGCACTTTCAACCTGCAGCCAGCCGCCCTTGCGCTTAAGAATCTCTACCGGTGCCCCCTCTTCCAGCTCAGCTAGTGAGGTAGCATCCCGGTATGGCTCATCCATTAGGTCACTCGAACGAATGATGTAGCCAGGTTCTGCAACTAGCGGTGCAACAAATGCCAGTAGAGCCACACAGATTAACCATTGCACTGTTTTCATTTAGCACTCCCCATGTCATCAAATACACGTCCATCTTCACTATTGTGGAGATTGTGAATAGCTTGGTGCACCAACTGACGCCATACGGCTATCCGCCCTGCCTCATCGCCATACGGCATTGCACCCTGACTGAACCCCAAAGGCAAAGCCCCACCACACACATTTGAAGCCTCTTCCTTAACCATCTCCATCAGTTGATCTGTCAACACCTGTTTTGAAACTGATTCTTCTGTCACTTCACTATCGACATAATAGATCAATAACAGATCACCATAGGCTCGACCTATTCCTGCTGGTTTATCGGGAAAGGCCTCAATGGTAAACCCCTCTTTTCTGGCATTTAACCGCCGCTTTAATCCTGTAATCACTTTGCTTTCTGACAGCTCTCCCTCCTTTCCAAGCAACACTACTACCAGCGTGTACTGCCACCCTTTGGCATCACTCTCGAACGTCAGCCAGACACGGCGCTCAGCCAAAACCACCTCAGCATAAGCATAGACACGCGCCAGCGTGAAGTAGACAAAACCCGCTGTTATCGGGGCTGTTAGGTCAATGAAATAGGTAGAGAGATTTAAGCTGGCGTATGAGACCGCCACCAGTCCCACTTGAGAACCTGCAAAAACACCATCAATCAAACTGCGTTTAATACCCGTCAAAAAAGCCAGAGCTGCCAGCCAGATAAGGCTCAGTGCTACAACCATGTAAATCGAAGGATTAGAAAGAACAGTAATCCAGTCACCATTTTTCAGGTTATCCACTGCTGTAGCCAACACCTCTACACCCGGATGAATACGCTCCATCGGAGTCGGCTTGGTGTCAAACAGGCTGGGGGCGCTGGAGCCGATAATGACGACTTTTCCTGCAAATTCATTTTGCGGGCGTTGTCGTTTGCGACTTAGAAAGTCCTCATAAACCGTACTGAACCGAACAGTCTTAAATACACCCAGTTGGCCGCGCCAGTTGAGCAATACATCCTGTTCATCCGGCTTTGCCCAGTCAAGCACCTCTGCAGTTCGAGCGGGAAGGGAAGGTATGCGCCAGCCAAAATGCGGGCGGTAAACGGCATACTGACGCACAATGCCATCACTATCCGGGTAAATATTATTGGTGCCTATCCGTCCGCTCGCAACCACTGCTGGGAAATGGGGAAGAATAATCGCCAACCCCTTTTCCTGCTGCGGCTCACCAGAGACAGGCGTCATACCCGGAATCATGGCGGGTGTTACCTGACTTAAAGCATCATTCTGAGGATTAAGCCGGAGCATCGGAAAAAAAGTATTTGTCGTAGCTCCAGCCACTTCATTGAAGTAGTCATCCGACTCCTTGTTATAGACATCGGGATCGCTGAACAGGATATCAAAGATAATGGCCTTGGGCTGCTGCTCCTCCAGATTTTCAACAAACTCTGCAAAGATCTGCCTGGGCCAGGGCCAGCGGCCATAATCCTCAGCCATTGCCTCCAGGCTTCCTTCATCAATATCTACAATAACCACATCCGAATCTGCCTGGGGGTGGGCAATCCGGTTCTTCATCATGATATCGAAGGTACGATGCTGCATGCCTGCAACAAGGTGAAAGCTGGTGGCATCCAGCACTACAAGAATACTGCAAAGAAATGCAAGATAGAGGTAAAACC
>Ga0316190_10003311_pt1 | contig 11703 bp, 8 predicted proteins | sample Eddworburrow2_MG_FD_204929 | JGI IMG/M metagenome (GOLD analysis project Ga0316190, IMG submission 204929) | Coastal sediment microbial communities from Maine, United States - Eddy worm burrow 2 | ecosystem: Environmental > Aquatic > Marine > Coastal > Sediment | place: USA: Maine | collected... | reverse complement strand
TATGGAGCCCAAAGACGTGGTTCTTTGTGCTTCAGGAAGCGCGCCGGGAGATCTGCATAAACTCTGGCGAACCCGCAATTCAAAGGGCTTTCACCTGGAGTATGGTTACTCCTGTATGGGCTATGAAATATCAGGGGCACTGGGAGCCAAGATGGCCTGTCCCGACCGTGAAATTTATGTGATACTGGGTGATGGTGGATATCTGATGATGCCTTCCGAGATCGTTACCTCTTTGCAGGAGGGCTATAAACTCACCATAGTCCTGATAGACAATGGGGGTTTTGCCAGCATAGGAGGGCTCTCCAAAACCATCGGAAGCGAGGGATTTGGAACCAAATATGTGTATCGCAACGAAAAGACCGGCCAGTTGGACGGGGAAGCGCTTCCTGTGGATCTGGCCAAGAATGCTGAAAGTCTGGGAGCCAAGGTGTTTAAAACTACCGATGTAGCCTCCTTCAACCAGGCCCTGAAGGATGCGAAAAAGGAGGAAAGTACTACGGTGATTTATATAGCCACGGTCCCGGAACGAAAGATGGCAGGGTATGGACATGCCTGGTGGGACGTCCCCATTGCTGAAGTTTCCACCTCAGAATCGGTACAAAAGGCGCGTGAGAATTATGTAGAACAGAAAAAGAAACAACGATACTTTTTCTAAGATCTAATCCTATGCTAACAGTAATCACTTTTCTTGCTTTTACTGCATTTGTGGCATTTTATGCCTGGTTTAAACTGCGGAAGGAAAAGCTTGACACTTCTGAAGGATACTTCCTTGGCGGACGCAGTTTGACGGGTGTTGTGATCGCGGGCTCCATGCTTCTGACCAATATTTCCACAGAGCATCTGATCGGTATGAATGGCTCCTCTTACAAGAACGGGTTTATCATCATAGGTTGGGAGGTTACTTCCGCACTGGCCCTGGTGGTGGCAGCCATGTACTTTATCCCGAAATATTTAAGACTGGGTTTAACCACCATACCGGAATATCTGGAAAAGCGCTTTGACGGGCTCACCCGGAGTCTGGTGGCCCTTTTTCTGGTGATTTCTTTTGTAGTAACGCTTTTACCTATTGTGCTTTACACGGGTGCTATTAATCTGGAAAGCATTTTTAATGTCTCAGAGACCTTGGGTGTTTCCAAAGCTCAGGGGCTTTGGATCACGGTGGTGGCCATCGGTTTGATAGGCTCTTTATATGCCATCTTCGGAGGCCTGAAAGCAGTAGCTGTATCCGATACCATCAATGGGTACGGACTTTTGATAGGAGGTATAATGATTCCGGTAATTGCCCTGGTGGCCATAGGGGATGGAAATCCCTTTACCGGCATGACAAAAGTCTTTGAACATGCGCCTGAAAAATTCAATGTGATAGGGGAGAGGGATTCGGTCATGCCCTTTGGAGTGCTGTTTACCGGCTTGATCATTAACCAGCTCTATTTCTGGGGAATGAACCAGACCATTATTCAGCGTGCACTGGGGGCAAAGAACCTGGTGGAAGCACAAAAAGGGCTCTTATTTACAGGCGTTCTTAAAATACTGGTCCCCATCATTATCATATTACCCGGGGTGATCGCATTCTACTATTTCGGCGATTCCATGTACGAAGACCAGGACCTCATTTATCCCATGCTTGTGAAAAAGGTTCTGCCCCTGGGACTGTCCGGATTTTTTGCAGCGGTGATTATGGGTGCGGTGCTAAGTACCTTTAACAGTGTATTAAACAGTGCTGCCACCATTTTCAGTGTGGATGTATATAAGAGGCTGATCAATAAGGATGTGAAGGAAAAACGCCTGGTCTGGATTGGCAGATCGGTAAGTTCAGTCCTGGCCGTCTTTGCCATTCTTGCGGCCCCCATGGTGGCCCGGGCACCGGAAGGATTGTACCAACTCCTGCAGCAGTTGAATGGCATATTCTTCATCCCTATTGCCTCCATCATGCTTGCAGGATTTTTCATGAACAGGGTATCGGCAGTGGGAGCAAAAAGCGCCTTGATTTTTGGGCTGATGTATTATATCGTCACCACCTTTATTTTAAAAGTGGATATCCATTTTATTCACAATTGGGGAATTGAATTTGTACTGAATGTGATCATTATGTTCTCGGTATCGCATTTCTATCCGCGCAAGAACTTTGGAATCAGAACAGCTGACATAAACTTGGAGATGGTGCCCTGGAAGTATGCAAAGCATCTCTCTCTGGTACTGGTGGTCGTAACCTTTCTTATTTATATTCTGCTGGGACGGAGATGATCAAAATCTAATCAAATAAAACTGTTGAATGATGGAAGTACTGAAGAATTATATTAATGGAAGATGGGTTGATAGCCATGAAAAGAACACCATCGATGTGGTCAATCCTGCCAATCAGGAAGTACTGGCCAGTGTTCCCTTCGGGGCCGCAACAGTCTCAGATACTAAAGATGCAGTACGAGCTGCCTCACTTGCTATGAAAGAGTGGCATGATGTGCCTGTGATGCGTCGGGTGCAGCCCTTATATAAGTTAAAGCAGCTTCTTGAAGAGAATAGCGAGGAAATTGCCAGGATGATTACCCTGGAGTGCGGCAAAAGTTTCGCAGAATCGGTGGCGGAAATGCAGCGAGGTATCGAGAACGTTGAAACAGCCTGTGCAACACCCACATTGATGCAAAGCGAGTTCTCAGAAAACATAGCCAGCGGCATTGATGAGTTTATGATTCGGCAGCCCATTGGGATTTGTGCCTGCATATCCCCCTTTAATTTCCCGGGCATGATTCCCTTCTGGTTTTTGCCCTATGCCATTGCCTGCGGAAACAGTTTCATACTGAAGCCATCAGAGAAGGTGCCTCTGACCATGATGAAAGTGTTTGAACTGATAGACCAGCTGGATCTGCCAAATGGCCTTATTAACCTGGTGCATGGAGGCAAGGAGAGTGTAGATGCCTTGCTTGATCACCAGGATGTTAAGGCCATCAGCTTTGTGGGTTCCACGGCCATTGCAAAATATATTTACCAGCGAGGTGCGTCCAATGGCAAACGGGTTCAGGCACAGGGGGGAGCAAAAAATCCTCTGGTGATCATGCCCGATGCTGATATCGAAATGACCGCTAAAATAGTGGCCGACAGCGTCTACGGTTGTGCGGGACAACGTTGCCTGGCTGCCTCCAATATCGTGACTGTGGGCGATTCCAGGGGTGCAATCAAGGAAGCTTTGTTGGAAGCTGCCTTAAGCAAGAGAACGGGATTCGGTCTTGATGAGGGCATTGAGATGGGGCCGGTCATTACTCCGGGGAGCAAAGCGCGAATCGAAGATCTGATTAGTAAAGGGGTAGCCGAAGGGGCAAAACTTTTATTGGACGGCAGGAAGGCTTCCATCCCTGGCTATGAAGCAGGTAATTTTATCAAACCCAGCATCCTGGAAAATGTGGCTCCTGAGGGCGAACTGGTTCGTACCGAAATTTTTGGTCCGGTTATGAGTCTTCTGCCGATGGATAGTCTGGATCTGGCCATTGAATTTGTGAATAAGAATTCTTATGGGAACATGGCCTGCCTGTTTACTTCCAGCGGATTGAATGCACGTACCTTCAGGAATAGAGCGAATGCCGGAAATATCGGGATCAACATAGGAGTGGCTGCTCCCATGGCACAATTCCCTTTCAGTGGCTGGAATGACAGCTTCTTTGGCGACCTCCACGGACAGGGCCGGCATGCCATTGAGTTTTTCACACAAACCAAGGTGGTGATAGAGCGCTGGCCCAAAGAGTGGACACGTAAATTTTAAAATATATAGATTCTTAAAATGATTCAAATAGCCAATGCACCCTGTTCCTGGGGTGCTTTAGAATTCGAGCTGGAAGGCAAGTCCCTGGGCTACCCACAGGTTTTGGATGAAATGGTCCAGACCGGATATGCCGGAACCGAACTGGGTGACTGGGGTTTTATGCCTAGCACTCCCAAAGAATTGCATGCAGTTCTGAACAACAAAAAACTGGAACTTCTTGGTGCATTTGTCCCGGTGCCCCTGGCCATTGATGATGCGCATGAAGCAGGTGTGGACCTGGCTCTTAAAACTGCCGGATTGATGTACGAGGCTGGATATACAGACGCTTTCGTAGTCCTGGCCGATGAAAATGGTTCGGTGGAAGAGCGCAGCAGGAATGCAGGTTGCATCACTCCCGCCATGGGGCTGAGCGAGGAGCAATGGCAAACCTTCGCCAAAGGGGCAGAGAAAGTGGCAGCGGCAGTAAAAGAAAAATTTGGAATGAGAACGGTATTCCATCACCATTGCGCCGGTTATGTGGAAACTCCCCATGAGGTCGCAAAGCTCATGGAGCTTACCGATCCTGAATTGCTGGGCCTGTGTCTTGATATGGGTCACTATGCATTTGGGGGAGGCGATCCGGTGGAAGCCCTGGAAAAGTATTACCCCCGGATCTGGCATGTACATTTCAAGGATTTCGATCCCAAAGTGGGTCAGGATGCCAGGGCCCATAGCTACAACTATTTTAAATCGGTAGAGGAGGGTGTATTCTGTGAACTGGGCAAGGGAAACGTCGACTTTCAATCCATCGTCAACATTCTACTCGAGAGGGGATACGATGGCTGGATTGTGGTGGAACAGGATGTGTTGCCAGGAATGGGATCCCCCAGGAAATGTGCTGAGAACAACAGGAAATATATACGATCGTTGGGACTTTAACTCATAAACCAAGAAAAATGAAAACTATAAATGTTGCGGTGGCCGGACTGGGCCGAATTGGAAAAATTCACCTGAAGAACCTGGTTCGAAACTTCAGTGAAATCAAGGTGCTTGCTGTCATGGATGTTGTGGATGAATCCAGGGCCATTGCAGAGGAGTTTAATATCCCGGTGTTTGTGAAGACTTTTGATGAGCTGCTGGCTGTGCCAGACCTTGATGCGCTTGTGATTTGCTCGCCTACCGACACCCATGCTGACTATGTGGTGAAAGCAGCCCGGGCCGGGAAGGATATATTCTGCGAGAAACCCCTGGACCTTAGCCTGGAGCGTGTAAAGGAAGTACTGGGGATTGTGGAGGAAGAAGGGGTAAGCCTGATGCTTGGATTCAATCGTCGCTTCGATCCCGAATTCAGGAAAATCAGGGAGTTGGTGGAAAATGGATCCGTAGGGGATCCACGCATCCTGAAAATTACCAGCCGTGATCCGGGTCCGCCACCTGTTTCCTATATAAAAACATCGGGAGGCATGTTCCTCGATATGACCATCCATGATTTTGATATGGCACGTTTTATCTCGGGGAAACGTGTGAAGGAAGTATTTGCCAAGGCAAGCGTGAAAGTGGATCCTGAGATCGGGAAGGCTGGGGACGTAGATACTGCCGTGATCACCCTCACCTTTGAGGACGATTCGGTGGCTGTGATTGACAACTGCAGGCAAGCAGCCTATGGCTATGATCAGCGCGTGGAGGTGTTCGGAAGCAAAGGGATGGCTCTATCTGAAAACAATTTTCCAAACCACCATAAGCTGTATAATGAAGCCGGAGTATCGGGCGACCTGCCACTGCACTTCTTTCTGGAACGATACGATGCATCCTACAATCAGGAAATCAGGGAGTTTGTGGATGCCCTGGTGTCGGGAAGTGAAATGCCTGTGGGCGGAGAGGATGGTTTAATTTCCATAGCCATTGGCCTTGCTGCAAAAAAATCCCATGAGGAGAACCGCCCGGTTCTGATGAGCGAAATTAGCTAATTCAAGAGGTACCAAAATTTCCGAATAACCTAGCCAAGTGCTAAAACAAGATTTTTCATAATTCTATGATCTATTTATTTATCTCCAAACCTTCTCAATATCCTCCAATGACATTCCCTTTGTTTCTGGAATTCTCCTAAGTACAAATGGTACCGGAATACAAAAAAGTGCAAATACAAAAAAGGTGCCTGCAGCAGTTAAATTTTCGAGCATCCAGGGCACAAACTGACCAATCATTGCCACTGCTATCCATAAGGCAAGTGTTGCTACGGACATTGCTCTCCCACGAATATTTGTAGGGTATATTTCTGAAAGTAATACCCAGACAACCGGCCCAAATCCAATGGCGAACGAAGCACAAAAAGTAAGGATGAAAATCAGGATTATTATACCACTAGTCATTTTTAGGTGAAACAGAAGCCCAACAATAACAAGCGAAATAGCCATTCCAGTTATACCTCCAAGCAGCAATTTTTTCCTGCCGTATTTATCAATTTTCCAAATGGCAAAAACAGTAGCAATCACATTAACCAAACCAATAATCACCTGTCCTCCTAAAGCATCACTCAGTTTAAGTCCTGCTTCTTCCATAATTCTTGGCCCGTAATATATAATTGCATTGATCCCTGTGAATTGGGATAGAACGGCCAGGAATATCCCCGCAAACATGGCCACTTTAAGCCCGGGGCGGAAAAGAACTTTCCATGAACCTTTCTCTTCATTTGCAATGGCATTGTTAATTGAAAGCAATTCTTTTTCAGCCAGAGAACTGCCATTTATTCTTGCCAGAACGGCTCCTGCCTGCTGGTTCTTACCTTTGGAGGCAAGCCATCTGGGACTTTCAGGAATAAAGAACATAGTAATGGAAAACACCACAGCGGGCAGCACTTCGGAACCAAACATGGCCCTCCACACTTCCTCAGCAAATATATTTTGCAGCAATGCATTTTGAAGTTCAAGGCCTGAACTGTTTTTAAGTAGCCAGGCATTGGAGAAATAGGCAAATAAAATACCTACGGTGATTGCAAATTGATACAGTGCCACCATTCTGCCCCTTATTTTAGCAGGGCTTACCTCAGAAATATAAAGTGGCGACAACATGGAAGCCACACCAACTCCAACACCTCCTAAAAGTCGGAACAATATCAGTTCGGTATGTGATGCTGAAATTGCACAGCCAAGAGCCGAAATTGAAAACAACAAACCTGAGGCAATCAAGGCTTTCTTTCTGCCCAATCTGTCGGACAATTCACCTGCAAATGCTACGCCGGCAATGCATCCCACCAGGGCCGAACTCACAAACCATCCTTCCATAGCGGCATCAAGTGCAAATTTTGATTTCACAAAGCCTATTGTCCCGGATATTACGGCAGTATCATATCCGAAAAGAAATCCACCCAGGGCAGCAGTTAAGGCAATGAATAGTAAATAGGACTTGTTGGTTTGCTGGTCTTTCATGTTTCGTGTTTCAAATGCTAAATACTATTTAATTTTCACTGGAAAAAGAATATGGAAAATCTGAATCTTTCGTTCCCCGCGTTTTATTGGGGACATTGTTCATTTCAAAGCTTACCGTCGCCCCTTTTTGCAAATCTTCGTAATTAAAGTAGTTCTTGCCGTAAGGTATACCATTCATCTCAATGGATTGGATATAGCGATTCTCCGGGCTGTTCTCCGGGGCTGTAATTTCAATCCTGTTCCCGTTCTCTAAATTCACTGTTACTTTTTTAAACAAAGGTGCCCCGATCACATATTCGGGCGTGGCGGGTGCAACCGGATAAAAACCCATGGAGCTGAACACATACCAGGCCGAGGTCTGGCCATTATCTTCATCTCCGCAATAGCCATCAGCCTGAGGGGTGTACAGGCGGTCCATGACCTCTCTGATCCAGTACTGTGTTTTCCAGGGTTGACCTGCATAATTATACAGGTAAATCATATGCTGTATGGGCTGGTTCCCATGTGCATAATTTCCCATATTCATAATCTGCATCTCACGGATCTCATGGATGACCAGACCGTAATAGGATTCATCAAAAACTGGAGGAACTACAAATACAGAATCCAGCATGCTAAGAAAATTATTCTTGCCACCCATTAAATCTATCAGCCCTCTTATGTCGTGAAATACTGACCATGTATAGTGCCAGCTATTCCCTTCGGTGAAAGCATCGCCCCATTTAAAGGGGCTGAAAGGCTCCTGAAAACTTCCATCCTCATTTCGTCCTCTCATCAGCAGGCTCTCCTTATCAAAAACATTTTTATAGTTCATGGCACGTTGGGCAAAAATTTCGATTTCCTCTTCCGGTTTGCCCAGAGCTTTACCCAACTCATAAATGCAAAAATCAGCAAAAGCATATTCTAAGGTTCGGGCAACATTTTCATTTACACCAACATCGTATGGGACATAAGCTAATTTGTTGTAATAGTCTACTCCGAAGCGGCCTACCGAGCGCAGCGGACCTTCATTTTCAGTGTTTTTCACCACCGCTTCCCAGAGGGTGTTGATATCATATCCCCGCAGGCCTTTTAAGTAAGCATCGGCAACGATGGTGGCCGAGTTGGAACCAATCATGGCGTTACGGTGTCCCGGACTTGCCCACTCCGGCAAAAAGCCACTTTCCTTGTAGGTGTTAACCAATCCTTCCTGTATTTTTTCGTTAAGTGAAGGATACATTAAATTGAAAAATGGGAATACGGCACGAAAGGTGTCCCAGAAACCATTGTCGGTGAACATATAGCCAGGGAGAACTTCACCGTTGTACGGACTGTAATGTACGATGTCTCCGTTTTCATCATATTCGTAAAATTTCCGAGGAAAAAGAAGCACCCTGTAAAGGCAGGAATAGAAGGTTTTTATCTGATCATCGGTGCCACCTTCCACAAGAATTCTTGAAAGTTCCTTGTTCCAGGTATCTGCCCCCTTCTTTTTAAGTTGATCAAAGTTATTATCAGCAAGCTCTTTTAGATTACGTTCGGCCTGATCGAAGCTGATAAAGGAAGAAGCTACCTGCGCATGGATCTGCTCTCCTTTTTGGGTTTTAAACCTGATGGCTGCTCCAACATGATCTTCTTTCAATTCTTCTGTACCAGTAATGACTTCTCCATCGCTCCATACATTACTTTGTTCAAATGCTTTATCAAAGACCACCACAAAGTAGTTTTTAAAGTTATCCGGGACTCCTCCGCTGTTCCGGGTCGTATAACCAATAATCTTATTTTCTGATGGAATTATTTTTATAGAGGATCCCCGGTCAAAAGCATCCACCAGAATATATGAGCTATCATTTTCAGGGAAGGTAAAGCGGAACATGGCTGCCCGTTCGGTGGGTGTGATTTCTGTGCTCACATCGTAATCGGCCAGGTAAACACTATAATAATGGGGTTTGGCAATTTCTGCCTTATGTGAAAACCAGCTGGCCCGTTCTTCACCTTTTATCTTAAGGCCGCCGGTAAGTGGGAATAGGGAAAACTGGCCGTAATCGTTAATCCAGGGACTTGGCTGATGTGTTTGTTTGAATCCCTGAATTTTATTGGCATCGTAGCTATAAATCCAGCCATCTCCCATTTTATTGGTCTGCGGTGTCCAAAAGTTCATCCCCCAGGGCATGGCAATGGCCGGGTAGGTGTTTCCCGACGAAAGTTTAAACTCTGAATCTGTACCCATCAGCGGGTTTACATATTCAAGCGGCTCAGACTTCTGCGCTGAAAGCTGTCCTGAACTTATTAACAAAAAGGAAAGAAGCAGGAAAAGCGGTTTTTCAATCCTGACTCTATTGCACTTCAAATTGTTCTTACTCATCATTTTCATAGGAGAATTATAAAGGATAAGTTCCAAATTTATGCGTAGTCTCTATTAATGCATGCACGTTTTCGAATGGGATATCATCGTGAAGGCTATGGTCTGTGGACATAATATATCCACCTCCCGGAGCTGCAATTTCCAGGCATTCCCTTACTTCAGCTATAACTTCTTCAGGAGTACCGGTAACCATGGTGGTTTTGTTATTTACATTGCCGACAGGACATAGCTTCCCCTTGTAGCGTTCTTTTACGATTTTTAAATCCATCCCGGCAGCTTTTTCAACCGGGTGAAAACCCTGAATTCCTGTGGCAACCAGATCGTCCAGGACATCCCATATCTGGCCGTCATTATGCATAATTACAGGAGCTCCCAGATCCTTTAGCCCCTTTACCAGTTTTCCGAATGGTTTCATGAAAAATTCACCGAAGTGTTCTGGCGATATCAACAGGCCAGTTGAACCTCCCCAGTCATCCGAAATCTGGAATGCATCGACACCACCTGTGTCCATGGCCAGTTTAGCCACTTCCAGGTTCCAAATCACAAATGCATCTACCATCTTATGCACCAGTTCAGGATCCGTTAAGAGAGCCATGGAGAAGTCCGGGAAATCCATAAAATACCAGGTCATCATGGTAAATGGCCCCAGCAATCCCAGTACAACCGCCAGGTCTGCCTCATTGGCTTTTATGGTGTCCCTTAATATTTTGAGCCTGTAGGGTGCGTTTACCTCTGGCAACTTATACTTCGCCCAATCTTCCCGCGTCTTTATCGGCGTATCAATTTGGGCGATAATAGGCCAGCCATTTTTTTTATATGTAACCCCCCACTCATCTTTGTATACTTCATTTTCCTCATGAGGGATTTCTTCTATTCCGCAAAAGCCATTAATCGGAGTCCAGATGCAATCAATCCCCAGCCTGGCAGCAAGTTTAGCCTGGGCTTCGCCATCATATAATACGGTAGTATATCCCAATTGCTCCTGGAGTAACCTCCTGCTGAACAGATGTTCACAAATGGGTACCCGATCAGGGATTCCCCCATTCAAAGCAGTTAAAAAACGTTTTCTTGGTTTCATGGTTTTTCTGAATTATTTTCTCCAAAACAGATTTGATGAGTTCGTATAGTTCTTTTTGCTCTTCTTCTTTTCAAAGACTAAGTAACTTTTCCAATCAGTGTTACTTCAACTGTGGCATCTGAAGGCAGCGAAGCGACACCAATCGCAGCGCGACTTCCAATGCATCCAGGTCCCAGGTATTCAAGCAAAAGCCCGGATGCATAATCCGCAATTTTTGGGTGTGCAGTAAACTCCGGCTCAGCATTTAGAAAGACCGTGAGCTGAAGAATTACAGATATTTGCTCATTTTTCCTCAAACAAGCCTGTGCGGCAATCAATGCATTATAGCTTGCCAGGCGTACCGCATCACGGTGGGATTCAATGGGATCACTGGCCTTAATTTTCCCGGAATAAATAAGTTTTCCGGCCTTGCGGGGTGTCATACCTGAAGTATAAATCACGTCTGCATGCCGGACAGCAGGCAAGTACTTTCCTTGCGGTACAGGTCGTTCAGTTTTCGGGCTCATTTCCGGTACAGATTTACCATTTTTACAATCCGCTCAGCTGCCGAAACTGCCGCTTGGCGATCCTGTGAGAAGTTTAAGCGAACACTGTCCCCATATCCCGGCGCAAATTCTGTTCCTGGCGTAACTGTTACATCTGCCTGGTGTCGAAGTAGCCGTACAAATGTAAAGGGGTCAACATCAAGGGGCGGAAGTTGAGGAAAAAGATAGCTCCCGGCCTGTGGAGTTGCCGTCAAAAAAGATGCGGCTCTGAAAATCTTTAGCAATTCATCACGTATCGCCTGATGCTCTCGAATTCGTTTTTCCATCCAGCCTGGTGGCTCCAGGAACCAGGTGTCAAGTACTTTTTGATTGTATCCTGCTGCCCGAAGGGACACGATGGCCTGAAGCCGTTCCATTCGGTCAATCAACATGGAATTACCAAATGCAACTCCCAGACGAAATCCACTGAGCGATTCAGTCTTTGACGGACCCATAATGGTGATAAGATTTTCCGGCTGTTTATCACAGGCCCGAAGATGCGTATATACTTCACCGCTGTATAGCATCCGGGAGTATAGCTGATCCACGATTACTGTCACATTATGCCTCGCTGCAAGTTCTGAAATCGCTTCGATGGAACT
>Ga0316190_10003309_pt1 | contig 11704 bp, 7 predicted proteins | sample Eddworburrow2_MG_FD_204929 | JGI IMG/M metagenome (GOLD analysis project Ga0316190, IMG submission 204929) | Coastal sediment microbial communities from Maine, United States - Eddy worm burrow 2 | ecosystem: Environmental > Aquatic > Marine > Coastal > Sediment | place: USA: Maine | collected... | reverse complement strand
GGCAGTGAAAACTTACACTTAAAAGAGCTTGAAAAGGAGAGCACCGACCTTAACCGTCGGATTCATCCCGATCTTCCCTATTGCTACTCCCAGGTTGTATGGGGAGCCAGGGAGGAGATGGCGCGGACTGTAGAGGACGTTCTTTCCCGCCGAACAAGAGCGTTAATTATCGATGCTGAAAAATCGATAGAGGCAGCGCCGGGTGTGGCCAAGGTGCTGGCCAAAGAGCTTGGGTTTGATGAAAAGTGGGAGAAGAGTCAGGTGGAGGAGTATACGCGGCTTGCCAAGGGGTATATGTTGAAGTGATTTATTGGTTTCGCGCAAAGACGTCAAGAGCGCAAAGGAAAGATAAAGGTTTGTCATTCCCGGGAAGCGGGAATCCATTTGTTTTGAATATTTTTGTTCACCTTATATGACATACTTTTCTTTTACCCTCAAGGGGCATAAAGGTGCAAAGAAAAGTATGCAAAAGAAAACCACCCCGCAACTTTGGTCCCGCTAGCTGCGGGACTTCCCTCGCTCCGTTTCTATCTGTGGCGGGTTTATGCCCGGAACCGGATAAGTGCCTTAACGAAATAAGAATTATTTCTAAGTTACTAAAACTCGCTTCGCTCAAACAGTATAACCCCTTTTCTCCACAGCTAAAACCTCCACCCGGCTTCATTGAATGGGATTATAAGACTAAATATTACCTATCTTATCAAAAACCTTCCTGATCCCCTCTCCCCCACCAAAAGGAATAGAAATATGCCCCGGTGGAACCTCCTCATCTCTCGGATTTATACGAATCAAAGTGCCACTGCATCCTCTTGCCACTTGCTCTGACTGAATTCTCACTGTGGGTACTGCATGACCTGCGCCGACTTCGATGACAGCCAACTTGAGTCCTTTTGAGCGAACATCATTAATCCACGATGAGAGGCGATAACTCTGTTCGTTGGTCCTGTGTGATAACCAACCCCAGTCACCGAACATGAGTATATTGGGGCGTGCCAGGGAACCGCAGTGAATACAGGCAGGTAGCGGTTTTCTTGCCCGGAAGGTTTCACTGTTGACATGGACATGGGTCTGGTCGGCATTCCAGATGGCTTCGCCGCAACCGTCGGTACATTGCAAATGATGGATGGAGCCATGACATTCCTTTACCTTTTCGCTATGGAAACCGGCTTTCTGGAATTGGCCGTCTACATTGGAGGTGAAGACAAAGTAGCCCCCCTCTTTCTTTTTACCCAGTTCAAGAAGTTTGCCAAATCCCTCGTGAGGCTCTGTTTGTCTGTACAGGTTGAGGCGGTGTCCATAAAAACCCCAGGCAAGTTCCGGGTCCGCCCTGAACCAGTGGGGATTGGCCATTTCGGAAAATGAAATGCCCAGTTTTCTCATGGGTGGATAGGCTTTCCAGAAACCCTCATCACCGCGAAAGTCGGGTAAGCCCGAATCGACACCCATACCGGCGCCTGCCGTAATAAAAAGGGCCTCTGCTTCTTCCATGACTTTAGCTGCTGCTACGATATTTTCATCAATGCTTTCCATTAAAAATATTATTAGCATATCCCGGGGAGGGGACACAATAGTTCCGTATATTTTTTCTTGATAGATCTGTCAGGAAATAGATTGACAAAAAAAGGATGATTATGCTAAATAGTTGTTCCTGTTTAGATTTATGAAACACCTTTGCTCAGAGCAAACCAGCGGAAACGTTGGGACGCAGAGCTTCGAGGCTGAATCCCCAGTGGAAATGCCGGTCGGGCCGCCAAAGGAAGATGATCTTTGGCGTTTCTTATCTCTGTCGCCGGGGTCGGTTAATACTGATATTTTCGGAGCCCCTTGATGAGCAAAAAGAAAGATTTTTCAGTTAAGAAAAAGAAGAAACATAGTGGTAATAGTTACAAACGAAAGTTTTTCGGTAGTGTTGAGTACATTGAAGATGAATTTGGTCGCGTCGTTGAAATCAGGGCAAGTAACGGCACGTTTAAAATTAAAAACAGCCCTTTTTTTTAAATTAATATTCTCCAAATATTCAGCCCTTATCTTATTTGTAATGGATTGCCATTTTCTAAATAGGGAAGCATTGAGAAATAGCTATTCTGTTACAATAATGAATGGATCCCCTCATCAAAAGCAGTATGATAAAATCTCTCTTTTGACGGTTATCTTTATATCCCGATAAGCACAACAAACAGGAAATTATCTGGCAAAACAGATTTGAGTTAAAGTTCATAAATAGAGATTTCTTTATTCCTTAAGAGAACCCCTTCTTTATCTGCTTTTTAATATGGGAGTTCATTAAGTAATAATTGCGATATTTTAAAAATGATTCAGTTTCAATAAAGGTCAGCTTTATGCATCAAAAGAAAGAACTTGGTAAACTTGAAGAACGAATAAATTCACTGGAACGTGAAAATAGCCAGCTACGCAAAAGGCTCGAGCAGTTTGACTTAAGCAATGATAATAATAAAAGGACTTTGGCTTCACGTGGCTTATTCCAGATCGTTCTCGACTCTATTCCCGTAAGAATTTTCTGGAAAGATCTTGATTCCAGGTACTTAGGCTGTAATAAGCTTTTTGCCACCGATGCCGGGCTTCAATCTCCCGAAGAGATTATAGGGAAAAACGACTTTGATCTTAGCTGGAGTAATAAAGCTGAACTGTACCGTCTGTATGATAAAGAAGTAATGAAAGCGGGCAGGGCAAAGCTTAATTTCGATGAGTCTCAGACAAGGCCTGATGGAAACGAGCGAATACTACGTACCAGCAAAACACCATTAATCGATAGAAATGGCAGTATATTCGGAGTGCTGGGCTGTTATGAAGATATCACTGAACATAGCAAGACGGAAGCAGCTATCAAAGCGAATGCTGTTTTTTTTCAGACACTTTTAAACTCTATTCCCAATCCCGTATTTTACAAAAATGAAAAAGGGATATACAAAGGCTGTAACCTGGCTTTTGAGGAATTTTTAGGCAGAAAGAAAGAAGACATAATCGGTAAGTCTGTCTATGAAATTTCACCTAAAGAACTGGCAGATAAATATTTCAAAATGGATGAGTACCTTTTTGATCACCCTGGTGTCCAGGTGTACGAGTCTTCTGTCGTAGATAAAGCAGGGAAAAAACATGATGTCGTCTTTAATAAAGCGACTTTTGAAGAAGCTGATGGAACGTTGGGAGGCTTGATTGGTGTTATTGTCGATGTAACAGAACGTAACCAGACAGAAGAAGCTATTCAGGCCCTCATTGAGAGTACTGTAGGTAAGTCAGGAAAAGATTTCTTTGAAAAAACAATCATCAAATTGTGTCATTGGCTTCAGGCTGATTGCGGCGTCATAGGAGAGTTAAAAGAAGGCAGGATTATTTCACGGGCTATGGTCGTTGATGGAAAGATAACTTCAGACTATTCTTGTGAGTTAGAAGGATCTCCCTGTGAAATAGTGATTAAAGAGGGCTTCTATCACAGCCCTGAAAAAGTAGCCAGCTTATTTCCCAAAGACAAAGACCTCACTACCATGGGGGCAGAAGGGTATATCGGTGTTCTTCTCCATGATAAAAACAAGAAGCCATTAGGTGTTTTGTGCTTTATCTCTCGCAAAGCTATGTCGCTGTCGCCAAAAACCAGGGATATAATGGAAATTATTGCAGCCAAAGCCTCTGTAGAGATAGAGCATGGCAGAACAGTAAGCAAGCTGGAAAAGGCAAAAAATGAGGCCGATGAGGCTAATAATGCCAAGTCCAAGTTTCTGGCTCAAATGAGCCATGAATTACGTACACCACTGACTGCCATTATAGGTTACGCTGAACTTCTTGAAAATCACATCGAACAGCCACTGACTCACATTCAAAAAGAAGGCATCGAAGAAATATCTTCTTCCGGCTGGCACCTGTATACGATTATTAATGAATTGCTAGACCTGTCCAGTATCGAATCAGGTACGTTTAATCTCTCCATGGCACCTGTAAAAATCAAATCTGTCCTTAGGGATTCTATCCGCTTAATAGCACCGCTGGCAGAAAAAAAGAAAATCACCATTAATAACGATGTTAGAGAGATTTCAGATAAGCTGACAGTTAACGCAGATAGAACCCGCCTGAAACAGGTCTTTATTAATTTGCTCTCCAATGCCGTTAATTATAACAGTAAGCAGGGTTCGGTTGTTATTTCCAGTAAAACAAATAACAATGGAATATTGAGGATCAGTATTGCTGACAGGGGACATGGTATTTCTGAGGAACAACAACGTCAGATCTTCGAACCTTTTCATCGAAACAATGCCTATGAACGAGGTGTTGACGGCGCAGGTATTGGTTTGTCTATCAGTAAGGGGTTTATGGAACTCATGGGCGGCCAAATAGGGGTAATCAGTGAGCCAGGGAAGGGGAGTACCTTCTGGATAGAGATTAATCTAAGTGAAGCAGCTTAGCAAAGAATAATCACGACACCCTCTTTTATCTTTACGATAACATTTTTTTGGGTTTCAAGAGGGTTAAAGACGGACCAACTCAGAAAAAAATATTTCAGGAACTATTGCTTTTCAATCCGGGGCCTACAGGTAAAAACAAGCCAGTTGAGGGGAATTCCAAGAGCAAGACAAGATAACAGTGAGATAATGGTAGGGAAATGCCATATCCAGTCAAAGGAACTGATAAAGAGCCCCAATATGTGGACCGATAAAAAGAGTACCAATCCATAGGTCACCGTAGCGCCCGAGGCCGGGTTGAATTGTCGGGCACCCTTTTTTTTATTGCTGGAATTATTCATTTTTTAAGGCTCAATTATATTAATTTCATATTAGAGGTCAAAGAACGGTGGTAGTTTGCTCTTTCACTATCTGCCATACCTCATTGGCAAATGTAATTACTTGCAAGGCTTACTGTGTCTCGCATCAACATAGAGGAACTCCCACCCGACAAGGCCCTGTAGCGTTACATCGACATAAGGCCCTCCGAGACGGGCAAAATTATTTATATCCCCGCTGATTTCATAGTGGCCTTCGTAGGTGGCGTCGTCAAGTTTGTAGTAATAGTTTAGGATTGGTATCTCATCAGAGGTGATTTTTTTGACGGTGCCGCTGCCAGTAATGACCTTTCCCTCGATACAGCGGGAGATTCTTAAAAAATCACCGCTTCGGCTTATGGTTACCGTCCCTGTGTAGGGCTTCCCGCTGCCCGGCTTTTTACCCACAAGATGATAATCACCCAGGACAAAGTGAAATGTAAAATCGTTAACGTCGTACTGCTTATTTGCGAAAGCTTCCCATGTCATGAGGAGTAAAGGCAGGGTGACTCCTAAAATCAAAGCGCTCTTGTTTTTGGGATGTATCATATTAAATACCTCTTACAATAATTTAAAGAGTGGCTATTCTAACCGGATGAGATCAATATTGCAATGATAGGTTCCAAAGAGTGAGTCTTATTAGCTATTTTGTAAGCAATGCTTCCAGCTTTGCTGCAAATACTTTCCTGTCTTCATGACTGATCTTTTTATGCCCCTTTGTTTTTCCTCCCCCACGACGAATTTTTTTTGCAATGTGCCTTGCCAGCAATCTGCCATTCATACTTTTTTCCCGGTAAGGACTTCCCCCTGTGTTAATGGCAATCCCCCCTTTCCCCATAACAAGTGAGGCAAGGCCTGTATCACCGGTAAGTACCAGATCACCGGCTTCCATATGATTGATGATAGCAAAATCGGCAGCGTCCATGCCGTCGGAAACCTCGATGATTTGAAGACCTTCTATCCCTTCCAGCCGGCCAAGGTTCTGTGTCATATTTCCTACGGCTACCATGGCAATGCCCAGCTTTTCTGCAATTTCGATGGCTGCTTCCAGGTGAGGGAATCCATCGGCATCGATAAAGAGTCTTCTTTTATCCTGCTTTTTGAAATCTCCTGTCATGTCAGCCTGAAAGTTTCATCTTCAGCCTCTTCTTCCAATGCAGTAGTCACATATTTCGAGCGGTTGTCCTTCTCTGCTTCCCAGTCGGTAAATGGTAAGGCCCTTACAGCCGAGATCATGGGCCATTATGATCGATTCTTTTACCTCTTCCCTTTTTATATGAGGAGGAAAGTTGATTGTTTTTGATACGGCGTTATCCGTATGACGTTGAAAGGCCGCCTGCATTTTTACGTGCCAGTTGTAGTCCATATCCACAGTTGTTACGAGCAATTTTTTCAGGTCTTGGGGGATTTCTTCAATGTTTCTTATCGATCCGTTCTTCTCTATTTTTTCGATAAGAGAGAGAGAGTAAAACCCGTCCGACTTTGCTCTGTCGAGAAAATGGGGGTGCACGTAGAGAAGTTCCGTACTTCCCATGGCTTTCCTTGTATAGGCCACACCAAAGAGTGGTTCAATGCCACTGGAACAGTCGGCAATGAGAGAGATCGTTCCTGTGGGAGCAATGGTTGTTACTGTAGCGTTCCTGAGAGGGGGTTCCTTCCTTTTTGCAAAAATACTCCTCTTAAAATTCGGAAAAGGTCCACGTTCTTTTGCAAGTTCCCTTGAGGCCTTTTTAGCTTCACTGTGAATGAATGCCATTATCTCCTCACCCTTTTGAACCCCTTTGATTGAATTATAGGGAATGCCAAGTAATATGAGCAAATCGGCAAAACCCATAATGCCAAGGCCGATTTTTCTGTTGCTATGGGTTATTTCCCTTATTTCATTGAGGGGGTAATTATTCACTTCGATAACGTTGTCCAGAAAACGGACGGCAATATGAACCGTTTCGGCCAGTACCTCCCAATCTACCTCCCGGTCTGACACAAATTTAGACAGGTTGATTGATCCCAGGTTACATGATTCATAAGGGAGAAGAGGTTGCTCACCGCAGGGATTTGTCGATTCGATTTTACTTATATCCGGTGTGGGATTGGCTTTGTTAATAGTATCTATGAAGAGAACGCCCGGTTCACCTGAGGACCAGGCTTTTTCTACAAGGAGATTAAATATTTGAGCGGCATTTTCCTTCCTTACTGTTTCACCTGTATAGGGATCGATGAGGGGGTAGTCTTCTTTTTTTGACAGTGCATCTAAAAAAGCATCGGTAAGGGCAACGGAAAGATTGAAATTTGTCATTTTCCCCGGTACTTCTTTAATGCGGATAAAGTCGATAATATCGGGGTGGTCTACTCTTAATACACCCATATTGGCGCCCCGCCTGGCGCCTCCCTGTTTGATTGCTTCTGTTGCTGTGTTAAAGATTTCCATAAAAGAAACAGGTCCGCTCGATGTGCCGCCTGTTGAGGTAACAGGTGAGTCTTTAGGCCTCAACCTGGAAAAGGAGAATCCTGTGCCTCCACCGCTTTTATGGATGATGGCCGCTTCCTTGACGGCATCGAATATTTTTTCCATGGAATCTTCAATGGGCAGGACAAAACAGGCCGAAAGCTGCTGGTTTTCTTTTCCGGCATTAAGCAGTGTGGGCGAGTTGGGCAGGAACTTAAGGCTGGACAGGGTTTCGAAAAAGGCTTTTTCCCATCGCTCTTGTGCTGAATTGTTTCCCCACAGTGCCTCTGCGCTTGCTACGGTTTTTGCCACCCGCCTGAAGAGACCTGCCGGGTTTTCAATGAACCTTCCTCCCCGGTCACGCAAGAGGTATCTTCCTTCGAGAACCTTGATTGTATTTTCACTATATTTCACAGGATCACCTCCTTCTATTTATATCAATGCCAATTATCCGTGAGGAGCAATTTTTTCCACAAGGTTTTTAAGGTACTCTTTTTCCCCTTTACTTCCGGCCTCGGGAGACCACTTTGCAAAATCCTTGTCTGTTGCAGCCACGTATGGTCCATCCTTGATTTCCAGGAAGACAGTCCCCTTTTCCAGGGAAATAACCGTATGCCAGACAGCGGGTGGGATCTCTACGCCGAGTATCTCCCCTCCTGCTTCCATTTGCACTATATCATTGATGTTTCCTTCATTGTCAAAAGTAATGACAGTGCCTCTTCCCTTAAGCAAAGTAAAAAGTTCAGTCTTGCCTGTCTCCAGATGCCTGTGTGGCCTGATATAACTTCCCGGTTCGATGGCATTTAACATCCTCTGGACGGGATCGGCGAGCTCATGAAGATTGAAGTTCATTCTGCTTCTCGGTGATTGTCTCGCTCTTTCCGTTGTATTTTTCAGTAATGTTTCATCAATTATTTTTATCAAATCAATCCTCCCGAACTCTTAAATGAAGCTCTAGTCATATAAGGAAATCTTATATTGTAATGATTCGGGCGTCAAGAAATGGCTGGTTTTACGTTAAGACCTGATTTAAACAGGAAAATCAAGCAGACACCATATATAGTGGTATATTTAAGAATGCACCCTCCCTATTGTATTATTTTTCTTTACAAGCCCACTTGCCTTTGATATTCTCTTTTGCCAAAAGAACTCCTTAAAGGTGATTGTTTATGAAAATAAAGAAACTGGAAATTCAGGGTTTTAAATCCTTTGTCGATAAGGTGGATATGAGTTTCCCTAACGGCATCATTACTGTTGTCGGTCCCAATGGCTGCGGAAAAAGCAACGTTGTCGATGCTATCCGATGGGTTATGGGAGAACAGAGTGCCAATCACTTAAGAGGCAAGGTGATGGAAGACATTATTTTCAACGGCAGCGAAGAGAGAAAACCTGTCGGTATGGCTGAAGTTGCGCTCACCTTTGATAATAGCGACGGAGTCGCTCCTGCTGATTATGCAGAGTACAATGAAATTACTGTCTCGAGGCGGCTTTACCGCTCCGGTGACAGTGAATATTACATTAACAAGCTTCCCTGCAGGTTAAAAGATATTACGGAACTCTTTATGGATACAGGGGTTGGTACAAGGGCCTATTCCATTATTGAACAGGGAAAGGTGGGTGCCATTGTAACCATGAAACCCGAAGAACGCAGAACGCTCATTGAAGAAGCCGCCGGTGTTACCAAATATAAATCAAAGAAGAATGCCGCCCTCAGAAAGGTTGATGCTACCGAGCAAAATCTGCTCAGGGTAAAAGATGTGATGAGAGAAGTAAGGAGGCAGATTAACTCTCTCGAAAGGCAGGCAAAAAAGGCAAAGGCCTATAAGGAACTGAGGGCCGAGATGAGGGAGATTGAAATCTCCATGGCTTCAATGAAGTACAGGGAGATGACAGAAATCCTTGCTGCGGAAAAGGAAAATCTCAACTCTTCAATTGATAAAGAGTCTTCGCTCACTGCCACTATCGCAGAAAGGGAAAGCCTGCTGGAAGAAAAGAAGCTTGCCGCCGCCACGGCCGAGGAAAGCCTGAGGCAGGCCCAGGATCATGCCTACAAAACTTCCAACCGCATTGTCGAGTTTGAACAGAAAATTACCTTTCATGAAAAAGAGCTGGAAAGGCTTGGTGGCGAGGAAGAGAGGTACAGCGAAGAAATTGTACGTTTAAAATCAAGGCTTGTAGAACTTACTTCTCAACTGGAAACACTGGAAAAGGAAAGAAACGATTTATCAAAACGGGAAGAAGAAGAGTCTGTAAAGCTTAAAAGTTCTGAAGAGAATTACCGGAAGCTCGCTGCCGAATTTACAGAGAAAGAAAAAACGCTCGAAAAAACGAAAGGTGAAATGGTCCACATTGCGACCATGAAATCAAACCTTAATAACAGTATCGTCCACCTTGGTGAAAGACTGGCAGATATTGAAAGACGGCTCGAAAGAAAAATGGAGGAGAGAAGCCTTTCTCAAAGAGCTCTCGAAGAAGCCGGAAAACGCCTTGCTTCCTGCAACCAAAGATTAGAGTCCCTTTACCTTGAGAAAACCACACTCGACGGCACACGGTCCACTGAGGTTGAAAAACTAAAAGGACTTAAACTGAGCGCCGATGAGATTGAAGAAAAAATAAAGACCTTCGATGTTGCCATTCACAGGGGTGAATCGAAGCTTCATTCCCTGAAGGAACTCAAAAACCGTTATGAGGGCCTTGAAGCAGGGGTGCAATCCATTATGGAGCATCACAAAAAATCGCCTCTTGTTGATGGGATTATGGGGATTGTTGCCGATTTCATCGAGGTGCCCAGAGAGTATGAAGCTGCCGTCGGGGCTGTTCTCGGGCAAAAACTTCAATATGTTGTCGTCAATGACCGTACAAAAGGGATTGAGGCGATAGAGTACCTCAAAAAAGAATCGACAGGTCGAGGTTCTTTCATTTCAGCCCGTGGAGGAAGAAATGAATCGACTGCACCTGCTTCATCCTGGACTGGAGGGGGAGAGGCACTTATTTCAAAGATAAAGGTGAAAGAGGGTTACAGCCATTTACTGGAGACTTTGATAGGTCATGTACTTTTTGCCTCATCTATGGATGAGGGGCTGAAAGAGTGGGATGCAGGTTTTAAAGGCATCATCGTTACGGCTGAAGGAGAGTTTATTGAAAGCAGTGGCGCCATCACCGGTGGAAAGAGTGAAGGGGGTAGTTTCGATCTCTTAAGAAGGGAGAGAGAAATTAAGGAAATCACCCTTGATCTTTCAAAGAAAAAGAGAGAGCTTAAGGCAGAGGCAGACAAGAAAGCCGGTATTTTAGATAACATCGAAAAGAGTGAAAAAGAGCTCGACCATTTAAAGCGCAGAGAGTTTGATAAAGAGATCGAAATTGCAAACCTTGAAAAGGATAAGGTCGCTGCCGCCAAAGAGACGGCCAGAGAGGAAGAACGACTAAGTATTATCTCTATGGAGGAGGAACAGCTTGTAAAAGAGATCGGAGAATTTAAAGCGGAAATCGAGTCATCACAAGAGAAGGTCAATACCCTTGGAAATGACGAAGCAGGCAAGGAAAAAGAGATCAGGGAGATGCAGCAGGATCTTTTTGTTTTTAGCGAGACTGTTGAAAGAGTAAAGGAAGAGCTAACGGAACTGAGAGTATCGGGAAATTCATATATTGAAAAGGGCCGGCGCCTCGAAAGTGAAATCAAGTCGATTAAGAGTTCAAAAGAGGAGACTTTAAGGCTGCTTGAGAGAGATGAAAGAGCACTTGCAAATGGTAAAGAAAGGCTGTCCCAGATTTCCTCGGATCTTTCTACGGGAAAGATCATGCTCGACAGACTGCTCGGTGAGCACGAAGGACTTAAGGAACAACTGACGGAAAAGAAAAATACCTATAATACCGTTGCTGAAGAAATCAGGCAAGCGGAGGCAGCGCTTAAAGATCAGCACAGAACTTATGAAGATTTAACACGTAACACCTCCCGCCTTAAGGTGTCTGTTGCCGAAAAGGAGATGGAGGGGAAACATCTTCTTGAGGGAACGATGGAGAAATATGATGTCGATCTGTCCGTTGAATCGGGCAATATTGCACCTCATGAAGAAGGCGCAGAAGAACGCCTTCATTGGCTTAATAGCAAAATTGAAGAAATTGGAGAGGTAAACCTGACGGCACTTGACGAACATAAAGAAAATATGGAGCGTCTAACTTTCCTGGAAACGCAGGAGAAAGATCTTACTGAAGCTATCGAGTCGCTTAAAAGAACAATCAACAGGATTAACAGAACAAGCAGACAACGATTCAAGGAAGCTTTTGAAGCAATTAATGAAAGGTTCAAAGATATCTTTCCCAAGCTCTTCAGAGGGGGCAAGGCCGAACTGGTGCTTACCGATGAAAATGATTTGCTGGAAACAGGTGTCGATATTATTGCCCAGCCTCCCGGTAAAAAGCTTCAAAATCTTAACCTTCTTTCCGGTGGTGAAAAGGCGCTTACTGCCATTACGCTCATCTTTTCTATCTTC
>Ga0316190_10003307_pt1 | contig 11706 bp, 8 predicted proteins | sample Eddworburrow2_MG_FD_204929 | JGI IMG/M metagenome (GOLD analysis project Ga0316190, IMG submission 204929) | Coastal sediment microbial communities from Maine, United States - Eddy worm burrow 2 | ecosystem: Environmental > Aquatic > Marine > Coastal > Sediment | place: USA: Maine | collected... | reverse complement strand
CCGGCGACTTCGTGCGCTTAGCAGACCTCATGGTGGGAGCGTTGCTAGTGGGCCATGCGGGAAGTTCTGTAATGCTCAGAGTCCCACTGTTGGGCCAAGGCAAGGCGCACGCCGAAGGGAATGGCAAGGGGTGCAACACGGCATTGGCCCAACAGCGGGGCTCCCTGCGGGCCGGTGCACGAGTCCCATCGCCGGCGTTACGATCGCTTGAATTAGCATTGGCTAGTCCTACGCTCACGTGCCTTGTCGATGAGACTCGTGAATCGGCTGAGTGTTACAGAACTTCCCGCATGGCCCACTAGGCCGAATTGCGGTGATCTCCAGGGGCACGCCCGCCCTATGAAGGCTGGCCCCAGCGCGAAGCAACAATTGGCCAATTCGAGCGCGGAACAAGCAGTCGGGTGTTCCATTTGATACCACGAATCTGCAGTTTCCATCGATGTGGACACGCCCCCCTGATCCGATCGGGGCTTGACACGGCTTCGATTGGATGCCGAGACGACCACTGTTATCCAACCCGCCCCGCTTTCAATTCAGTCCGGCCAGGGCAGATTTGCAGAACCTGACAAATCGCTGACAACTTTGTTCAGGCGACTGTCAGTCACCCTGTGCCCAAATAACCGCCGTAATCCATACGCCGCCAACTTGAGGCTGTGCAAAAAGGGGAATTGACGGTGATTCAGATTCGACGGGCGAGGGTGTTGCTGGCACTGGGCGCCTTCCTTATGTGTGCTTTCCCGGCCGCAATCCATGCCACACCCTCGTTGGTCGAGATGGTTGACGCCGCAGCCGCGCGCAACCCTGGAATGGAGCTTGCGGATGCGGAGCGCGGGATTGCTGGCGCCTTGCAACGAAAAGCGGACCAGCCGTTTGCTGGCAACCCCAGTGCGAACGTCAAATATCAGACCGATTCCGTCGGTAGCGATAACGGCTACAGGGAATGGGAAGGTGGTATCGATCTCCCGTTGTGGCTGCCAGGGCAATCTGACAGCTACGCGCGCGAGGCTGAGCGCACCGTGGCGGTGTCAGACTCGATCAGTGACGCCAAGCGACTGGAGGTCGCCGGCGAGGTCCGCGAGCGGCTGTGGGCAGTAGTCATCGCACGCAGCGAAGCCGAACAGACCCAATCCGCGTTCGCTGTCGCCAAGAGCTTGCTACAAGACATACAACGCCGCGTCGAAGCCGGGGAACTGCCACGCAGTGATCGCCTACTGGCCGAAAAGGAATTGCTGCAACGCGAGGAAGCATTTCAGCTGGCCAGCAATCGGGTTACCCAGACCGAACGTCTGTTCACCCGCTTCACCGGGCTCGATGCGCCGCGCAAACCTGTGCTGGAACAGGCCAGTAAGACCGGGCTGAATGGCCAACATCCGCGGTTGCAGCTAGCGCAGCGCCACGTCGCCCAGGCCCAGGCGCACCGCGACCGGATTCGCAGTGAGAGTCGCAGAGGACCCAACTTGTGGCTCGGTGCAAAATCCCTCAAGCCGGGGGCCGGCTACGACTACGATTCATCGGTCGGCGTGGAGTTGAGCATGCCGCTCGGCAACGGCGCCCACAGCGCGCCAGACCTGGCCGAGGCCGAGTCGGCCCTTACTCGTGCACAGGTTGAACTTAAAGCTGGGCTACTCCAACTGGAAGATGCCTTGACCCAGGCCAACCTGGAACTGGATCGTGCGAAGGCATCACTCAAACAGACCAAACGTCGACGGGCACTGGCCGAGGAGAGCCTGAAGCTAAGTCGCCGGGCATTCGATCTGGGCGAGACCGACCTCGTGCGCCTTCTGCAGGCACAGGCCGATGCACTCGCCGCACGCCAAGACGAGCAAATACGCCAGCTCGAATACGGCCAGACGGTCGCCCGACTGAATCAAGCCTTGGGAGTTATTCCGCAATGAACATGCGCCTTCTGTCTATAGTGCTGATCGGAGCACTCCATACCATCGTGCAGGCTGCGCCGATGGCCATGATCAACGCGGAGCAGCGTGCCGCTTTCGGCATACAAACTGCACCGGTGGAGATCGCCGGGGCCACGCTGAGCAAACCCTACCCGGCCAAGGTGGCCGTGCCCAACGCGCAACTGCGTGTTGTCAGCGCGCCCCTGGAAGGGGTGGTTGAGGCCCTCCTGGTCGCCGAAGGCGAGTCTGTTGATAGTGGGCAGGCGCTGGCACGTGTGCGCAGCCAGGGGCTACTGGAGCTTCAGGCCGCATATCTCGAATCCCGCACCCGCCGTCTGCTTACCGCCGAGACCCGGGCGCGCGACAGTAAGCTGTACGCCGAAGGCATCGTAGCGAAGCGGCGTCTGCTGGAAAGCCAATCTGCCGAGCGCGAGATGCTGACTGCCGAGGCGCGCGATCGTCAGGCCCTGCTGTTGGCAGGAATGACTGAAGAATCGATCGCTCAGCTGGCAGATACGCAGCAACTGAGTACCGTGTTTGAGGTCAAATCGCCTCTGTCCGGCGTGGTTCTTGAGCAGATCGCCACCGCCGGTCAGCGACTCGCCGTTTCTGACCCCCTGTATCGGGTGGGCGACCTGTCCACCCTCTGGATCGAGGTTCATGTGCCCCTGGATGCATTGGGCGATATTGCACCGGGCGGCCAGGTGGAACTGTCGCAGGGTTTGTCTGCCACCGTGATTACGGTAGGGCGCATGGTCCACGGCACCGACCAGGGTGTGCTGGTGCGCGCTGAGGTGCGCGAGGGCGTTGCTACTCTGCGTCCTGGACAGTTTGTCGAGGCACGTGTCAGTCAGGCTGCGGGCGATAAGGCGTGGCGCCTGCCAGCACGTGCACTGGTGCGGATTGATGGCGGAGACAAGGTGTTCATCGAACGTGCCGGTGGCTTCGAACCGGTTGCGGTGGAGGTGCTGGCCCTTGAACAGAATCAGGTCACGGTCAAAGGCCCGCTCACAACCGCCGATGCGGTGGTGATCGACGGTACCGTTGCCCTCAAGGCGGCACTCGCTGCGGGAGCTGAGTGATGCTGGCCCGCGTCGTGCAGTTCGCGCTGACCCAGCGCCTCCTCGTCATTCTGTCTATCCTGGTATTGGTCGGTGCAGGCTGGAACGCCTTCCGTAACACCCCGATCGATGCCTTCCCCGATGTCTCCACCACCCAGGTCAAGATCATCGTAAAGGCCCCGGGGATGACGCCGGAAGAGGTCGAGACGCGGATCACCGCACCCATCGAGGTAGAGATGCTGGGTATACCCAGCCAGTCGATGCTGCGCTCGGTTGCCAAATATGCACTGACCGATATCACCGTCGACTTCGAGGAAGGCACTGACATCTATTGGGCGCGCCAACAGGTGAGTGAACGCTTGAACGCTATCTGGGGTGACCTGCCGACCGATATCAGTGGTGGCATCGCGCCGATGACCACCCCGCTGGGAGAGATGTTCATGTTCACCATCGAAGGTGGTGAGCTCGACATTATGCAGCGTCGTGAACTGCTCGATTGGGTGATCCGCCCTGCCTTGCGCACAGTCGCCGGCGTTGCTGATGTCAACGCGCTGGGCGGGCAGGTGCGCACTTTCGAGGTGGTCCCCGACAATGCTCGCCTCAATGCACGTGGTATCAGTCTCGCCCAACTGCGCGAGGCTCTCGAGCGCAATAACCGCAATGATGGCGCCGGCCGCCTCGATGACGGGGAGGAATCACTGCTGGTACGGACCGAAGGCAGTATTCGCACCCTGGAGGATGTGGCTGCGATCGTGGTCAAATCTGACCCTGCACAGCCAGTACGAATCGGCGATATAGCCGAAGTACGACTCGGTGCGCTGACCCGGTACGGCGCGGTCACCTATGACGGCAAGGGCGAGATTGTCGAGGGTCTCGTATTGGGCCTGCGCGGTGCCAATGCCCGCGACGTTGTGCTTGGCGTGCGGGCCAAGATCGCCGAACTGAACCCCAGCCTGCCGGAAGGCGTTCACATCCGCGTGTTTTATGACCGAGGCAACCTGGTCGAAAGCGCGATCGGCACCGTGACCAAGGCCCTGACGGAGGCCACGGTGCTGGTGCTGGTATTGCTGGTGCTGTTCCTCGGTGACCTGCGTGCGGCTCTCACGGTCGCACTGATCCTGCCGTTGGCGGCACTGGCCACCTTCATCCTGATGAATGCCTTCGGCCTGTCTGCCAACCTGATGTCGCTGGGTGGTCTCGCGATTGCGATCGGCATGCTCGTGGATGCCGCCGTGGTGGTGGTAGAGAATGTGGTAACGACCCTCGCGCGGCATGGCGAGCGTCCCAAGCTGCCGCGCCTGCACCTGATCTACCGGGCTTCAAAGGAGGTCGCGGTTCCGGTCACCTCCGGCATCATGATCATCGTGATCGTGTTCCTGCCGCTGCTGACCCTGCAGGGACTCGAAGGCAAGTTGTTCGGCCCGGTTGCGCTGACCATCGTGTTTGCGCTGACCTCCTCTCTGGTGCTGTCGCTCACCATTGTCCCGGTGCTGGCATCGTATCTGCTCGGCAAACCCGCGCACGATGACCCCTGGCTGGTGCGAAAGATTATGGGCGGTTACCTTCCCCTACTGCGGTGGAGCCTGAATCACGGGCGTGCTGTGGTGATCACCGCCATCATCCTGCTGATAGCGGCCGGTGGCCTCTACACTCAGGTCGGCAAGGCCTTCATGCCATCGATGGACGAGGGTGACCTGATCGTCCAGCTCGAAAAACTGCCGTCGATCAATCTGGAAAAATCCATCGAACTGGATCAACGTGTCCAGCGCGAGATCATGCGGCAGGTACCAGAGGTAACGGGCATCGTTGCCCGCACCGGATCAGACGAGTTGGGTCTCGATCCAATGGGCCTGAATCAGACCGATTCCTTCCTGGTGCTGAAACCACGTGAAGAATGGCGCATGGACAAAAAAGGCGAATTGATCGATGCCATCCGCAAGGTGCTTGAACAGTTCCCTGGCGTTGATTACGCGTTCACCCAACCGATCGAGATGCGCGTGTCTGAGATGCTTACCGGCGTGCGCGGCGATCTGGCGATCAAGATCTTTGGTGGGGATCAGGATGCACTGAACCGAACAGCCGAATCGATAGTCTCGGTGGTGCAGGAGATCCAGGGTGCCGAAGACGTGTTTACGCCCCGCAATGAAGGCGCTCAGTACTACCAGCTCAAAGTCGATCGACTGGCGGCCGGCCGCCTCGGGCGGGATGTCGATAGCCTGGAAGACGGCCTGCGCGCGCAGGTGGAAGGGGTCAGCGTCGGCACTGTTTATGAGGCCGCGCGGCGTACCCCGTTGGTGATCCGGGGACCTTCCAGTCTGCGTGGCTCGGCGGCGGTGTTTGGTGCGCTGCAACTGACCCTGGCGGACGGTCAGCAAGTGCCGCTGTCTTCGCTGGTGACCCTGGAACGCACTGAAGGCCCTGTCGCCATCCAACGGGAGCGCGGCAACCGCATGGCCGTGGTCGTTGCCAACGTTGGCGGACGCGACCTGGTCGGCTTCGTAGAGGAGGCCCGACAGAAGGTGGCACAGCAGGTAACATTGCCAACCGGTTACTACTATGAATGGGGCGGTGAATTCGAGAACCAGCAGCGGGCGGCACGGCGACTGTCGATCGTCGTACCTGTCGCGATCGGCCTGATCTTTCTGCTGCTGTTTAGTACATTCCGCTCCGTCCGTCAGGCGGTGTTGGTTCTGACCAATGTCCCGTTTGCAATGATCGGCGGCATCTTCGCGTTGTGGTCGACCAATGAGTACCTGTCGGTGCCAGCCTCCGTCGGCTTCATTGCGCTGCTTGGCATCGCTGTGCTTAACGGCGTGGTGATGGTGACCTACTTCAATCAGCTCAAGGCACTTGGTATGGCGACCGAGAAACTTGTAGTCGAGGGGGCCCGGCGACGCCTGCGTCCTGTTCTGATGACAGCCAGCATCGCCGCGTTCGGACTGGTTCCATTGCTGTTTGCCAGTGGCCCAGGGTCGGAGATCCAGCGACCGCTTGCTATCGTTGTGATCGGTGGTCTGATCTCGTCGACCGCGCTCACCCTGATCCTGTTACCCATTCTGTACCGTCGCTTTGGCGTGGAAGCCAAAGGAGCCTGATATGACAGAGAACTGCCTATTCAATCTCGTGGTCTCCCCGGAAGTGGAGGATACAGTGACCGACTGGCTGCTGGCGCATGGTGCTGTCGGTGGCTTTTCAAGCCACCCGATCTCCGGTCACGGCAGCTCCGAGCATTCGATGACGCTGGCTGAACAGGTCGCGGGGCGGCGACGTCAGGTCCTGTTTCAGATGCACCTCCCCTGCGCAGAGGCCCAGAACCTGCTCGAAGGGATCAAGACCGATTTCCATGGCAGCGGGATGCACTACTGGCTGCTGCCGATCCTCGAGTCGGGCCACGTCGATTAATGGCTCTTTGCAGGCGCTGGAGGTAGGCTTTCATCATGCTGACGCCAAGCAAGCAATATTGGAGCTCATCGATGCTGATCGGCCTGTTGCTGGCTGCCACCGTGGCCATAGGCGATCAGCACGACTGGCATGAGCATGACAGTGCCTATGAGCAGGCTCGCCAGGCGGTGAGCCGCGGTGAGGCCCTGCCGCTGCACGAGGTTCGCACCCATCTACAGCGTGTTGCCCCAGGCAAGGTCGTGGCGACCCAATATGAATTCGAGTTCGAGCGCTGGGTTTATGAGTTCAAGATCGTCGACCCGCAGGGACAACTGCGCAAGGTCCACATCGACGCACGCAGCGGTGAGCTTGTCGAGGTTTCGGATTACTGATGCGCATCCTTCTGGTTGAAGACGATCCCAGTGTGGCGGACAGCGTGCAGGGCGCCCTGGAGTCCGCTGGTTATGTGGTGGATCACAGCAGCGACGGAGAAGCTGCCTGGTTCAAGGGGGGTACCGAGGCCTACTCCGCGGTCATCCTGGATCTGGGTTTGCCAGGCATGGACGGGCTCTCGGTGCTAAAGCGCTGGCGCGCCGAGGGACGTGATTTTCCAGTGCTGATACTGACCGCACGCGGCAGCTGGAGCGAGCGCGTAGAAGGGATCGATGCTGGTGCCGACGACTACCTGCCAAAACCTTTCCGCGTCGAAGAACTGCTGGCCCGACTGCGTGCGATTGTGCGCAGGGCGACTGGTCAGACCAACCCGATGATCAGCATCGGCCCCTTGACCCTGGACACACGTCAGATGCGTGTAACGGTTAATGGCAGCCCGGTACATCTGTCGCCGCAGGAGTATCGCCTTGTCAGCTACCTGGTGCAGCACGCGGGGCGCGTCGTGTCACAGCTCGAACTGACAGAGCAGTTGTATGCACAGGATTTCGAACGAGAATCAAACGCGGTCGAGGTGATGGTTGGGCGGGTAAGGAAAAAACTCGGCAACAAGCTGATCGAGACCCGCCGCGGATTTGGATACATCGTTGAGAAGCCCGAATCATGAGGCTGCGCTCGCTGCGCGTACGTCTGTTGGTTGCGGCGACAATTTCGATCAGCGCAGCATTGGTGGTGGCGGGTTTCGGTCTGACGGCGCTGTTCGAGCACCATGTCGAACGACGCCTCGATCTGCAGCTGGAGACTTATTTGAGCGAGTTGATCGGGCGAATCGAACCGAATGACAGCGGCGGTATAGAACTCACCCGGGAATTAGGCGACCCGCGCTTCGACCAGCCTCTGAGCGGGCTGTACTGGCAGATTCAGGACGATGCTCAGCGTGCACTGATCCGCTCACGTTCGCTGTGGGATGGCATGCTGGCACTGCCGGATGACCAACTCAGCCTGGGCGTAGTACATCGCCACGACTTGCCCGGACCCGGCGAGCAATCTCTTCTCGTGCGCGAGCAGCAGGTGATCGTCCTGCCACAGACCGAGGCGCGGCGCCTGCGAATTGCGGTGGCAGTCGACCGCAGCGACCTGATCGCGGCACGCGATGAATTTTCGCAGGACATGCTGCCGTATCTGTTACTGCTTGCGGTAGCGCTGCTGCTCGCAACCTGGCTGCAAGTAAGAATGGGGTTGTCACCGCTCGACGATATTCGCCGCGGTGTTCTGTCGATCCGCTCGGGCAACACGCGCCGCCTTGGCGAAAACTATCCCGACGAGGTGCAGCCGCTGGTCGATGAGATCAATGAACTGCTTGATGCCGGCGACAGAGTTGTGGAAGACGCCCGTGCGTGGACCGCCGACCTGGCGCACGGCCTCAAAACGCCCCTCACTGCACTCAGCGCGGATGCTCAACGCCTCCGCGCAAAAGGGGAGGCCGGTATGGCGGACGATCTGGAACAACTGGTACAAAGCATGCGCAGGCGCGTCGATCGCGAGTTGATTCGAGCGCGACTGCGTAGCGAGGCAACCAGTCGCGTGAAAAATTCCGATCTGCCAAAGATCTTGCGGGGGGTGGTAGCGACCTTGAAGCGGACACCAGCAGGTGAGTTACTCAACTGGGAGATCGAGGCCCCCGAGCCCGCACAGGTCAGGTTGCCGCCGGACGACCTAGCCGAACTATTGGGCAATCTGCTCGACAACGCCGGCAAATGGGCCAGTACCCGGGTAAGAGTGGGTATTTGCTGGCACGATGGCTGGCGACTGGTGATCGAAGACGACGGCCCCGGCGTGGCCGAGGAGCAGCGCGCGAAGCTGGGTCAGCGAGGCATGCGCCTGGATGAGCAGACGGCAGGTACCGGTCTTGGCTTGGCGATCGCGCGAGATATCACCGCAGCCTACGACAGCCACCTTGTGTTTGGTCTTTCCAGCCTCGGCGGTCTTGCGATTCAGCTGGATCTACCTGCTGTCGAGCTAGACTGACGTACCACTTCCCCGAGATGCAACGTATCCACGTACCAGGGATCAGTCGTTCAGCGTTTTAGATACGGTCGACGACCGCTTCTGTTACAGACCTGCCCGTCATCGGGCGCCACCAGACCGGCAGCAGTGGGTGACTCCAGCCTATTGCGTTGCAAAAAATGAACGTCCGCTCTAACTGGATTGGATCTGCCGCATCAGGGTGAACGCCGGGCTGGTAAGCAGATCGCTGGCCGTGACCAGGTGATAGGCCGTCGATTCCGATACGAAATAGCTGCGCGGATCCGTGAACGCCACGGCCAGCACCGAGTGGGCGCAAAGTTTGCGGTCGCGACCCGATAGCAGCGCATACCCCCTGTGGCAAGATCTGCGGCATGGTGCATTGGTACCAGACCGAATACCGGTTCGCCCGGATGAACATCCCGCTGCGCCGCGAGGGCGATCATCGCCGCTTGTGATTGAAAACCAGCTGCTGCGCGAAGGCCGCAAGGAAAGTCCGTTCCTGCGCCTCGACTGGCATGCGCTGCGTAACGATGCCGAGGGTTGGAAGCCGCTCAATATCCTGAGCACCGCCAAGCCCTCCGAGGCAGCGCCAGCGTCCGCCGACGCAGTCTCTCGGCAGCGCTGTGGAAGGAGGGACGCGGGACGCCGATCGGCGACCACCTGACCCGGAGCTTTTCACCTTCCGGCGCTGGCCCGTACGGGTGGCGACACAGCCAATTACCCAGATTCAGTTCGACCGCACGTTACGTATGATCGTGAAGTACGACGAGTATTGCGGTCACTACCTGCTGTTCATCGCGGGCCTGAACATCGACGTCTCGACCAAGGAGGGGCAGCTTTGCTCGCTCACCAAGTTCGTTAACTGGGCGACCCACGCCCAGCCACTCGACACCGAAGGCGCCACCCTGGAGCAGGCGGAACTGGTACCGCGCCTACGCCAACAGCGGGGCTCCCTGCGGGCCGGTGCACGAGTCCCATCGCCGGCGTTACGATCGCTTGAATCAGCATTGGCTAGTCCTACGCTCACCTGCCTTGTCGATGAGACTCGTGAATCGGCTGAGTGTTACAGAACTTCCCGCATGGCCCACCAGCGTGCTTGGTCGCGGCCAGGTAGCCCGTCACTCGCGGCACAGGGCCTGGGAAAGGGTTCCGGTTGCTCGTACCATACAAACCCTCGCATATCACCTTCGCGTACACAGGGGACCTCCGTGACCATTCCTCGACTGATCAGGTACTCGCTCGCCGCTGCCTTTGTCGCCGCAGCATCCGTCGCCCAGGCAACCAATGGCTATTCGCCGACCGGCTTCGGCAGCACCAACAAGGGTCTGGCCGGGGCAGGCGTGGCGCTGCCGCAGGACGCGCTGGCCGGTGCCACCAACCCGGCGGGCATGGTCCATGTCGGCAATCGCTTCGATCTGGGCATCGCACTGTTCGCGCCTGATCGCGGCTTTACCGCGGACGACAACGCGGCCGCGGTCCCACCACCGCCGAGCGTGCCGGCCGGCACCTACGAAAGCCGCAACGACATCTTCCTGATCCCGCATATCGGCTGGAACAGGCAGCTCGACGACAACAGCAGCATCGGTGTGCTGCTTGGTGCGAATGGCGGCATGAACACCGAGTATGGCACCGACATATGGCGGAATTTCAATAATCCGGCGGGGACCGCAAGTTCGCCGACCGGTGTCGACTTCGCGCAGTTGTTCGTCGGTGTGCCGTATGCCCTCAAGCTCAACGAGCGGCATGCGATCGGGGTGATGCCGATCGTCGCGGTGCAGGGCTTCAAGGCCGAAGGCCTGGAGCCTTTCCAGGGCTTCTCGGTCGCGCCGGACAAGGTGACCAACAACGGTTACGACTATTCCTGGGGCTATGGCGTGCGGATCGGCTGGATGGGCGAGCTGACCCGGCGGCTGTCGGCCGGGGTATCGGCGCAGTCGCGCCTGTACATGCAGCGCTTTGACGACTATGCGGGCCTGTTCGCCGAAAACGGCGACTTCGACGTGCCCCCCACAGTGACCGCGGGAGTGAGCTTCAAGGCCACCCCGGATGTCACACTGGTCGCCGACTGGCAGCGCATCTTCTATGGAGAGGTGAAGTCGCTGAGCAACCCGAACGACATCATGCTGAATCCGAGCAACCTGCTGGGCTCGAACAACGGGCTGGGCTTCGGTTGGAAAGACATCGATATATTGAAGCTAGGCGTGCAGTGGCATTACAGCCCGGCGTTGACGTTGCGCGCGGGGTTCAGTCATGCCGACCAGCTGTTCGACAACGGTGAGGCGCTGTTCAATGTGCTGGCCCCGGCCACGGTGCGCACCCATGCGAGTCTCGGTATGACTTACCGGTTCAACGAGGGCAACAGCCTCTCGCTAGCCTACACGCGTGCGTTCCATGAAAAGATCGCCGGGCAGAACCCGAACTTCACCGGGCCGCAGACCGGCAGCGTCCAAATGGACCAGCACGAACTCGAAATGAGCTGGGCCTGGCTGTTCGACTGACTCGCGGGACGCAGCGTGAGAAAGCAGGCAGGCGCGAGCCGGCCTCGTTCGTTGATGGCGTGAACGGGCTTGAAGGTTGAACCGAGAGCGATGCACTCCCACATGGAAACTGGATCAATTGCGGCTACGCGGTCTGGGCGGACAACGCGCATCACGGCATAGCAGTAGCAAACCTGCTTGATCAGAACGGCCGCCTGGGGGAGCAGCCCAGTCGGTTGGCTGGGTATTGGTTGGCTTGTAGCCTCTTAGCCGACGTCCCCGCTAACGAGGTTTCTCCAGGGCCGCAGAAAAGACCGGGGACGCCTGAACGCGCGTTGAGTCCCGTCTGCTCAAGACCCATTTGTGGCAATTGTAGTAGTCGAGCTCAGCAGAAACTGACGGGAAACGACCGCAATTGAAGTAGCGCCAATAAAAGCTGTCATGACCGCGACAAAGCCCAAGGTTTTCGTCGAG
>Ga0316190_10003306_pt1 | contig 11707 bp, 8 predicted proteins | sample Eddworburrow2_MG_FD_204929 | JGI IMG/M metagenome (GOLD analysis project Ga0316190, IMG submission 204929) | Coastal sediment microbial communities from Maine, United States - Eddy worm burrow 2 | ecosystem: Environmental > Aquatic > Marine > Coastal > Sediment | place: USA: Maine | collected... | reverse complement strand
AACAATCAAACTGAATCGGCCCGAAAAGATGAACGCCCTGTCCGAAGAACTCGCGTGGGGTGTGGTCCGAGCCGTTGAAGACGCCGCCGGTGACGACGACACATGGATCATCGGACTTACCGGCACAGGTAAAGCCTTCTGCGCTGGCCTTGATCTAACCGGTGACCGTAGCGTTGACTACTCCGGTATGAGTGCCCAAGACGTTCTGCTTGACGATCTGGGTTGGGTTAGCCGATTCTGTTCCGAACTGCGTTATGGATGCGACAAGCCCATAGTGGCGGGCGTGAACGGGGTCGCTGTTGGAGCTGGCCTATCGCTTGCACTGGCCGCCGACATCCGGCTCATGGCCCGAAACGCCCGACTGATGGCCGGCTACCCCCGTATCGGTGGCTCTCCCGACGGTGGCATGTCATACACGCTCAGCCAACTGGTTGGCTACGAACAAGCCATGCGGTTCCTTTTGGAGAATCGGACGGTCCATGGGCCAGAGGCCCTCGATCTTGGCCTAGTAGGCGAGGTAGTCGACGACGATCAGTTCGATCAACGGTTCACCGAATACTGCCAACAACTCGCCACCTTGTCCCCGATCACCGGACGCTCAACCAAACGAGTGGTTCGTGAAGCTACTGCTCACCGCGACCTTGAAGGGCATCTTCGCTACGAACTCACCCACATTCGACGGGCGTTTGAAACCACCGACGGCAAAGAAGCACGAACCGCGTTCCTAGAAAAGCGCGACCCCAAATTCATCGGTAGCTAGTGACAGCCAGCATTGGCCAAACGCCCCGTCAGGTCGGCATAATACCTCTATGACCGACACCGACCAGCGATCGATAGAAGCGGCGATAGATGCCTTTCTAGAAGAACACAACCCAAAATCCGAAAGCTACCAGGAATTCCGAGGCCACCAGTTTGATGCTGGATTAGCTTGGGTCCAATTTCCTCGCGGTAACGGCGGTCTTGGAGCTACCCCTCAGATGCAAAAGATTGTAGACAAACGCCTTTCTGAGGCCGGGGCAATGCCCACCGACATGTCTCAGTTCTTCATGTATCTTGCTGGCCCCACCATTGTCACCCATGGTGATGAAGCAGTGAAAGACAGGTTCCTGCGACCGATGTTCACCGGTGAAGAAAAATGGTGCCAGCTATTTTCCGAACCAGGAGCAGGCTCGGATTTCGCTGGGCTCGGCACTCGGGCAGTAAAAGACGGCGACGAGTGGATAGTGAACGGCCAAAAGGTGTGGAACACCTTGGCCCATATCGCCGACTATGGAATGCTCGTCACCCGAACCGATCCCAACTCGCCCAAGCACCGGGGTATGACATATTTTGCCCTTGATATGAAAGCCGAGGGCGTTGATGTGCGGCCTTTGCGTCAGATCACGGGCGAGGCGGAGTTTAACGAGGTCTATATGACCGACGTTAGGGTGCCCGATGCCAATCGGGTCGGAGCCGAAGGTGAAGGGTGGCGGGCCGCCCTTACCACCCTGATGAACGAACGAACCGCCATAGGTGGCGGTGGGGGTGGGGGCGGAGGACCCAAACGAGGTGGCGGCCCTATCTCCCACCTCATGGGTGTCTACAACCTAGAAGGAGCCGAACGCACCGGGGCCGAACGCGACCAGGTTATGAAGCTCTGGGTCAGGGCAGAGGTTTTGCGCCTAACCAATATGCGAGCCAGCCGCCAAGCCCGAGCAGGCAACCCGGGCCCCGAAGGCTCGGTCGGCAAAGCGGTGGGCGCAATTCTGAATCAAGACATCTTTGAAGTCGCTGTCGGGCTAGAAGGCATGGCGGGCCAGGTTGACTACGACTACACCTTCCGTCGGCCTGAATCGACCGACATGACGGGTGACCGTATTGGATACGCCTTCTTGAGGGCACGGGCCAACACCATTGAGGGCGGCACCACCGAGGTGATGAAGAACATCCTTGGCGAACAGGTTCTCGGCTTGCCGGGCGAACCCCGCGTTGACAAGGACATCCCTTGGATCGATGTCCCTAGGGGCTAGGCGGGGCTAGTCTTCGAACAGTTCCGGCGGGAAACCGCCGGAACTTACCGGACCCCAGCTGGTGGGCCTGATTCGTATGACCGACTTTCCCTGGTCGATCATGGCTTGGCGATACTCATCCCAATCCGAGTGTCCGCCCCTGATGCACGTGAAGTATTCAACTAACCCGTCAACCGATTCAGGAGCGTCCAACACTTCGGCCTCCCCATCGATCTGAACCCATTCACTGTTGAATTCATCACCCATTACCGCCACCGACACCGCAGGATTCTTCTTAGCGTTACGAGCCTTTGCTCTTTGGGGGTAGGTCGAGATCAACAACTCACCAGATGGGTTAATGGTTCCAGTTACCAGACTCATCTGAGGTCTGCCATCAGATCGGGTGGTGGACAGAACCCAGCGATTCTTGCCGGTAACGAACTCAATAAGCCCTTGCAGGTCCACGCGAATGTCTGACGACATGTGCTTCGCTCTTGGATCGTCGCGTGGAATCTTCTTCATCGTTGGTGTCTCCTTAGATCGCAGCCGTAATGGTTGGCGGGTGAGTTGTCGGCCAGATGAAGGTAGCGTGCATGCTCGTGCCCCAGCGACCGGTCCCGACACCATCTCGTAGCCAAGCCAGGCTACACCGCTCAGGTTCTACGATAATGGCAGCAGGGCGTCGATTGGCGGGCGAAGCAATCCGATTCGGCTACAAGCATGCAACCCGGTTAGCTGCCATCGGCCCTGATAGCTCGCTCGGGTCACGCTTCGGGAATTTCGGAGCCGGATCTGTGGTGGCCTTTCCCCACGGAGCCCTCTATGGCGAACGATACATCCACATCGGGAGTGGAACCCTCATTGCCTCCCACGTAACCCTGTCGGCAGGCATGGTGCCTGGCCAAGACATGCCAACCGATCCGGTAATCAAGATCGGAAACAACTGTGTGGTTGGGCGGGGATCGGCCATTGTTGGCCACTACAACATCGAGATTGGTGATCATGTCTACACCGGCATGAACGTGTACATCACAGACCAGAACCACGGGTATGAGAACCTCGACGAACCCATTGGTCGCCAAACCCCTACTGAACAGCCAGTACGCATTGGTGAACACAGTTGGATAGGGTCAGGGGCCATTATCTTGCCTGGAGCCGACATCGGCAACCATGTAGTAGTGGCAGCCAACGCTGTGGTTCGGGGCCACATTGCTGATCGATGTGTTGTAGCTGGTGTTCCGGCCCGAGTTGTCCGCCAATACGATGGAGAAACATGGCAAACGCACCCTCTCCCCTAGCAGTAGGACAACCAGCTCCTACATTTACGACAACAACCTTCGATGGACAAACCGTGTCGCTCGAAGACTACCGAGGCCAAAGCCTGGCCTTGTATTTCTACCCCAAAGACGCAACGCCCGGCTGCACCAGCCAGGCCTGCAACCTGCGTGACAACCTCGAGCTACTTCACCAACGAGGCGTGGCCGTAGTTGGGGTGTCACCAGACCCCGATGCCAGCCACGAGAAGTTCTCGACGAAACATGATCTGCCGTTTCCTCTCCTCGCCGATCCCGACCACAAAATAATTGACGCCTACGGGGTTTGGGGCGAGAAGAAAAACTACGGCAAAACATACATGGGGCTACAACGAACAACGTTTCTTATCGACCAGGACGGTGTGATAATTCATGTGTTCAAACGCCCGAAAACTAAGGCTCACGCCGAAGAAATCATTTCCAAACTCAAAAACTAGTCAGCCTTCAAGCTGGGCATTCAATTGCTGGGCGGCGTCGATGAATTCTTCTATCATCTCATAAACCACGGTGGTAGCTGGCTTAGATTTGTTCATCGAACCAACGATCTGGCCCACAAAGTAATTGGCCAGCTTTTCTGCCCCGCTGCCCGGGCGGTGGGCGGCCCGATCGATCCTAGAAATCGCCTCGCTGGTCAACACCGGCTGCATAGGCATACCGAGCGGCATAGGGGTTTCAGGGTTTTCCCATTCTTCAGTCCACGCCGACTTCAGCTGACGGGCAGGTTTGCCGGTGCGTGATCGTGATCTGATCGTGTCCGAAGACGAAGCCCCCAGCATCTTTTCTTTAACCACCGGATGGGTTTCGGCTTCTTCGGTGGTCAACCAAACAGATCCGGTCCACACCCCTTGAGCCCCAAGCGCCATTGCGGCCGCCATCTGGCGACCCCGACCGATCCCACCAGCGCCAAGCACCGGTACGTCACCGACCGCGTCCACGATCTCGGGAATTAGGACCATGCTGCCAATTTCGCCGGTATGACCACCAGCTTCGCTGCCCTGAGCCACTATCAGGTCAACCCCGGCGTTCACATGACGTTCAGCGTGTTGGGGCTTACCAGCGAGCGCCCCTATCTTTCGTCCGGCGTCCTTTACCAGGTCGATCATGAACTTTGGGGGTGGGCCTAATGCGTTCACCACCAACGACGGTGAATGAGCCAATGCGATGTCTAACTGGGGTGTGGCTTGCCCCGCTGACAGCGGAGCGGGAGAATCAGACCTATCCGAGAGCCGGTTGGCGTCACTAGGCAACTCTGGAACCTCGTATCGGTCGAGGATGTCGGCCACAAATCCGTGATGCTCGTCCGGGATCAGCTTGAGCACATCCCCCACACTAAAACCGCCCTCGTCAGAGCCCGCATACTTAGCTGGGACAATAAGGTCTATCCCGTAGGGTATGCCATCTAGCTCATCTTCAATCCACTCAATGTCGATTTCTAGCTGACGAGCGCTGCTATGCCCGGCGGCCCCCAGTACCCCCATCCCTCCTGCCTTGCTTACAGCCACCACAACGTCTCGGCAGTGGGTGAAAGCAAAAATTGGCACATCTATGCCAAACATGTCAGTGACTGAATTCTTCATTGGATAACAACTCCCACTATCGGCCAACACCTATGGTGGCTTCCCCCACACCATGTAACAAATCGACCGGACGTTTACTCCAGAACCCCAGCAATCACCAAGTCGGCTATCCGGTCACCGTCATAGCCAAGCAGTTCGGACAGGATCTCAAAGTTTTGATCACCCCACATCGGGCCGGCACGACGAGGAGTGCCGTCGCTACGAGAAAGCCGGAACCCGTACTGCTCGGCCCAAGTATGCCCATACACATCATGGGGAAGTTCATGGAAATGGTCTCTGGCACACAATTGAGGATCTACTACCACTTCAGGACTGTTCTGGACCTGATGAGCCGGAATTCCTGCGGCTTGAAGCTCATCTTGCATGGATTCAGCGGATTGACTCGATGCCCATTGCCTGATGGCCTCATCAAGTTCGTCTACCCGCTCAAGGCGTTGGGCTGCCGACAACCCAGCAAGGTGTGAGCACCCCACTATGGATGCCAATGCCTCCCAGTGGGAATCGGTTTCACAACTGATCGCTATCCACGCTTCGCTGCCTTGTTCGCAGTGTCCGCGATACACCCCATGGGGGGCCATGAATCGATCGGCGTTGCCGATCCGAGATTGCACCCGTCCGTTTACCGTATAGTCGAGTACGGCTTCGGTCAGGAAGTGGACTCCTCCTTCGGCTTGGGAGAAATCCAAGCTAACGCCCTTGCCAGTACGATCCCGCCAATCCAACGCGGCGAGAATCATTGCCGCTGTTAGCCGAGGCGAGGTGGCGTCGGTGTAGGCAAGAAAGGGGCCGGCCGGTAGCCGATCGGCCCATCCGGTTAGTTCATAGTAGCCGCCCATTGCGGCCCCCATATTGCCGAACCCTGGCACCGACGCAAGCGGTCCAGTCATACCAAACAGGGTGGTGGAAACCATGATCAGTCGGGGGTTCACGGCCAGGAGATCGTCGTGTCCGAGGCCCAGCCGATCGAGAACTCCAGGAGAGAACGCATCAATCATAACGTCAGCATTGCGGGCCAAATCGAGCACAACCTGGCGGGACTCCTCCACCTTTAGGTTCACTTGGAGGCTGAGCTTGTCGGCGTTGATGGAATGCCATTGTTGGCTTGCTTCTGGCCCGTCATCACCCATAACCCGCGCTAGCCCCGAGGAACGTACCTGGTCGGGACGGGTTTGGGACTCAACCCTGATCACCTCAGCGCCATAGTACGCCAACATCCTGGTAGCGAACGGCCCGGCGTACACCCAGGTGAAATCAATTACTCGTATTCCTTCAAGCGGTCTCCCACCAAGATCGCCTTCGGCTTGTGTTTGCGACGAGACCGAAATATTGGCTGGTGCACGTGGCGCTTCGTTGGCCACTTGTTCGGTGTGTTCACCAAGACGTGGGGGTCGACCCAGCCTGCACAACTCGACGGCATCGCCTTGAGCCCACGGCCCGGGGAACCGAACAGGCGAATCAATGCCGACTGACTCCCCCAGATCCCCAAGGTCTACTTCGTCCCAAAACCCTCGCTCCTGATAATGTTCGATAGAGGCAACATCGGCCGTGGTTGTTACGGGTACCAACAAAAACTTGTCACGTTTGGCGATTTCAAATAGTTCTGCCTTGGTGCGAGAGGCCAGCGCAGCAGCCAACCCTTGTGATGTGCGACCAACGATGTCTGCTGCGTCGGCTAGATCTAGTTCAGTTAGAAGGTCGGCCCAGTCGTATTCGGCAAGTTCATCGGAGATATGACCTTCGCTGTGCGCCCAGGCAATGAGCCGGTTCGTGAACGGCCCGACCAACACACCAGGCAAAAATGTAACCGTAACGTGGCCGTCCAGACACTCATAAACGAATCGGAAATCGACCATTCCTAGTAGTTGGAGTCCTCCCCCGCTGCGTTGGGCTGGGGGATTGCCGCACAGGGCCGGCGCCAGCCACCCTTGGGCTGTTAACATCATTGCTTCTTGGGCCGAAACATCCACATGTTGACCCAACCCGGTCGTTCTCCTGTCGGTCAATGCTATAAGGGCGCCACACGCCGCCTCCGCGGCAGCATTAACCCAAACCTGAGGAGCACTGATCCTCACCGGTGGACGGTCTTGGTAGCCGTTCAAAGCCATCTGCCCGCTCGCTGCGCTCAGAACCAGGTCGGTTGCAACCCAGTCGCTCTTTGGGCCGTCGGCACCAAACGGGCTGATCGTAACCGTTATCAACGATGGATTTGCGCGTCTGAGGGCCTCAAGGTCAATGTCAAACACCCCGCACTCAATAACGATGTCGGCTCCTGAAGCCAAAGATGCGATCTCATCTGTGTTGGAAGCCACTACCGAGCGCTTGCCCCGATTGTATGCCCAGTGTGTGAGCGACGCGTCAACGTTCTCCTTATCGCCAACCCATGGGCCGCAGTGACGAGACCTTTGGCCTTGTGGGGGTTCCACGGCGATCACGTCGGCTCCCATCTGGGCCAAAATGAAGGCGGCGAAATGGCCTCGATCGTCGGTCAGGTCGAGAACACGGTACGGGGAAAGCATCACCATTGTGTAGCATGCTGACTCCTGATGAGGAAACTATGGTCAGCGCCCCATCGTCTCAGCCAACAACGCCACCCCCTGGCTGATCGTTTCGGTTGAAGGCTGACCGAAGCACAACCTCATACGAGTCGACCCCCATGCCGGGTCGACCGACCACTCAGACCCTGGGTTGAACTGGATCCCTTGTTTGGCTGCGGCCTCCACATAATGGGAAGTGTTGAGCCCATTGAGGAATTCGAGCCACAAGAAGATCCCCCCTTTGGGGAAGGTGAACGACACGGTGTCGCCAAAGTTCTGGGTGACCGCATCCGCCATTACTTGGGCCTTGTTTCGCAGCACCGCTGACAGTTGCGCCACATGGTGGTCAAAGTTTTGGGGGCTGTACTCGGCCAACACCATCTGTTCTAACGCCCCAGAACCGGCATCGGTTTTCAGCCCGAGCATTGGGCCCAACATGGCCCAGTCCGCTACCAGGTACCCCACCCTGAGCGCAGGAGCAACCGACTTTGAGAACGAACCACAGAACACCACGTGGCCTCCAACGTCGTCCAGCGACCGGATGGTTGGAGGTCTTTCACCATCCCAAATCAGGTCGGCGTAACAGTCGTCTTCAAAGATCAACACCCCGTGACGACGAGCAATCTCGAGGATGTGACGTCTCCGCTCAACTGGCATTACGCTACCGGTCGGGTTCTGCACAGTCGGGATTGTGTAGACATATTTGGGATGACGGCCAGCTTGTTTTAAGCCTTCGATTGTTGCTTCTAGAGCTTGGGGAATGATCCCATCATTGTCGAGTTCGACCCCAACATAATCCACTCCCCTGGCTCTAAGACGGCTGAGCATCCCGCCGTAGGTGGCTTGTTCGACAATCACCACATCGCCTGGTTCGGTAACCACCTTGTTAACCAAATCCAGGGCTTGGAGGGAGCCAGAAGTTATCAGGACGTCATCGGGATGAACCATTGTGTTGGCCCTGCTGCCAAGCGATCCGGCCACAAATTCACGCAGCGGCTCGTACCCCAGTGGGCTGCCTCCAAGACCATACGTCGCCAGGCTGGGGCCTTCTCGACCCAAAACAGTGACCGCGGCCTCGGCAAGGCCGGCTACCGGCACATTGTCGGCGTCGTTGTTGCCTCCAACGAAACTGAATCGAGGACTTGGTTGGGGTCGCTCTGCCGGGGAAACACCGACCGCGAACAGCTTGGTAGGGTCAAAGGACATATTGGGACCGTAACATCAACGCGCCGTGGTTTGCGAAGCTTGACTAACCCCAGGCTCGCCCTATGGAACGGGGCAGTTCTTCACACCATTGGATCAGGTCGTGGCCGCTTACCCGTTCGGTAAAATGGTGTGGAGCGTCGAGTTGCTGGAAGAAATCGGCCCATGCCGCGGTGCCAGTGTGGAACGGCCCCTCAAGGGTTCCAGCACAAAGCTCAACGCGTGGCACTAAGGTCGGGTCCCAGCTTTGCCCTTGTGTTGGCATCGTTGCGGTACTGTACGCAAAAATGTGACCGAACTTGTCGCGGTGTGCCAAGCCAGCACTCAAGGCATGACCGGCCCCATCACTAGTGCCAAACACTGCCCTATTTGCGCGTTCGGTAGATGCTCCAAAACGGTCGGCGGCCCATCCGGTAAGCTCTTCAACAAAGAACCGCTCATGACACCCATGAATCCGGGCGTCAAATCCATTGAGATACTCCATAGCCCGCCGATTCTGCGCAGTGGCTTGAGCACTATGGGCCGCCACCACCAGTACCGGCGGACAAATCCCGGCCACGATCGCAGCGTCAAGACGCCGAGCGAACGGAGCAAACATATTGCCATCAGTGGCAAAGATCACCGGGATAGTTCCGTGGCGCGAATAGCCGGGCGGCTGATATACAGTCACCCTACGGGGCTCTCCCAGATGGGTCGACTCAACATAATCCTCAACAAGGGTGCCGCTGAGCGGGTTGTTGGATGGCATCTCCTCAGGCGCTCTACTCCCCCTGAATCTTCCATCGTGGCGCCCCGACGACCTGAACTGGTATGTGATTACCGCTTCTTGGAGCCGATCCACCGCCACCTGCAACACCTGCAACTCGTCATTAACCCTCCAGGTAGCTAACCCGAATACTGGAGTGACTGTTACCGACTGTGATGCAAGAACCGCGAATGTCAATACGTCGCCGTCAGCCCAAGCATTGGCTTGTTCCGCTCTTAGTCGCTGGTGTATCTCGGCGGCTGTGGGTTCACTCCACACCCTCCAGAACGGTTGGCCCTCAGGCAAAGGTTGGCCCCACCTTTGGGTCGCCAACCGTTTCGCCTCATGGCCGGCTGCGGAGCGGAGCTCGGCCAATGAAGCCACACCATAGTCAGCACGCATCTCATCGGTGGTAGCGGGGTCTACGGGAGCTAGAAGGACCTCTCCTTCGTGCTCAAATGTTACTGTGCCGAATGGCTGAGGACGACGAGAGTACAGCGACATTCGGTCCAAGCAGTGGGCAAAGACAGGGCCTGCTCCATCTGTATTGGTTTCAAACGCAACCTTGGCCAATTGGGCAGCGAGAACCAAACCGCCGGGCTCTCCAGTGTCGTTTAGCGCTTGTGCCACCGCCAAAGATTCACTGGCCGACAACGCAGCAAACGCTGGATCGCTTCTGATCTCGTCGGCCGAACTCCGTTGTTCAACCAGAGATAAGATTCGATCCAGCGCCACCGTGTTCAGATCGTGGCGTTGCTCAGCCCGCTACCGTGATGGGCAATGCGCCACTGGCAATGTCGGCTATCAGCTGATCGGCTCGGGCCCGAACATCAGCCGGCAGTGGGTAGTCGGGATTGAATTCTATCTTCAAGCCACCGTTGGCCAGGTTGGCCAGATAGGACCTCCCTGGAAGCCCAGCTTCACGATCCTTTATGATCTGACGGAGGAGAACTTCCCAGTGGTAGACCTGCGAAGCCACCACTAGTTCGGGAGCGAGTGATGTCTGATTGGCCTGGGTGCCGAACCACAATACCCCGCCCCGTGCTTTAGCGGCGTTAATTGCCCCCACTACCATTTCGGCTGATCCACTCATCACGTCAGCGCCCGCATCCATATGCTCATTGGCTACTGTGGCTGCCAACTCAGTATCACCGAACGAGTTGGTGTACACCACCTTGACATCGACACCCGACTTTTCGGCCCTGGCGCCCGCCACATACCCGTTCACGTATCGTGCTGCATCACCGACTTCAATGGGCCCCACAACACCAATGGTGTCGCTCTTGGTCAGCATGCTGCTCATGGCGCCCATCACATAGCCACCCTCTTCAGCCAACGGGGTGTAGGCGTAGATGTTGTCCATGCCAAAGGTGTCGGTTCCTGTGCCCCATGCAAAGGCCACCTCAGGGTGCTCCGCCGCTATCTTCACCAGTTCAGCGCCATACTCAGAGCCGTGGGCGATGACGAGGTCGTACCCCTCATTGGCGTAGGTTAGTACCTGTGCGGCTGCGTCTTCAGCTACGAAGGTGCTGTGGGTCAAAGCGAAATCTAGATTACCTCCCCGCTCGGCCTTAATGGCGTTGATAGAGTCAACCATCGACTGGGTGAACGCTCTGTCTTCCGGTCCACTGGGAGCCACCAAGGCAACCCGCAAGGTCTCGCCGTCGAAGCCGCCGGCATCAACAACCTCAAACTCTACTCTGCGCTCAAAGCCAGCCAGATCCTCAGATCCAGTGGAGCCTTCTTCGCCTCGGGCCTCGACTAGCAGCAGGTTCTCGGGGATACCTTGGGTCACCAGATAGGCACGTACGTTCTCAGCTCGAGTAAGGCTGAGTTGGCGGTTCGAGTCCACTCCGCCCACATCATCGGTAGACCCGATGATCTTTACCTGGTACTGGCCATAGGCACCCATAACAGTGGCGACCCGGGCCAGCACCTGCTTTTGGAGCTCATCTAGCCTTGATTGGCCAACACTAAAGATCAGCGGCGTAGAAGCCAGAATCCGGTTCAGGTCCTTTTGATAAAGCTCACCACGGCTGCGGTCCGGCTGCGATGCTTCGGAAACGCTGGTAGGAGTAGACTCCACTACGGGCGCCCCTATCACGACATTAGTAGTGATGATCGGGGTCTCGCCTGCGTTTACTGACGCCAACGCTACCGCGTTCTCCAAAGTGACAGCCGAGTCGACTGTTCCAACCAAGAACAGGGCGGAGTCACGCAGTTCCGCCGTCAGGGCCAACCCCTGGCTGGCAAACGACAGGTTGATCTTGTCGACATCAGCGCCTTGCCCGACAGTAGGGCCGGCTGCGTCTCCCGACGTGGTGCCATCGCCATCGAACGGCCAAGT
>Ga0316190_10003305_pt1 | contig 11711 bp, 12 predicted proteins | sample Eddworburrow2_MG_FD_204929 | JGI IMG/M metagenome (GOLD analysis project Ga0316190, IMG submission 204929) | Coastal sediment microbial communities from Maine, United States - Eddy worm burrow 2 | ecosystem: Environmental > Aquatic > Marine > Coastal > Sediment | place: USA: Maine | collected... | reverse complement strand
TTGCCGAACTCGGTCAACACCGACGATCGGGGCGTGTTCGGTGAGCGCTACCGGCCCCAGGGCGCCGACACTGAACGGGTCTGGGAGTACCAGGGATCGTTCAAACTGAACAGCAACCTGGCGGCCAAACACGGCCGGGTACTTGAGAACTGGCGATCGTGGCAGCCCCCGTCAACGCCCCCGCTCGACCATGCCGTCGAATGGCGTTGGGCTGCCGCCGGTGTACCCCTCCTCGTCAACGGGCAGGTGTGGGAACAGCTGGCCAAGGTCCCAACCGACGACTACACCCACTACACCACCAATCACAGCTTCGTCGCCTTCGACAAGGCGCAGTCGAAGCTGGTGTTCGGGGCCACCACCACCATGAACAGTCCCCAGCTCGTCGCCTGGGCCCAGGCCAACGGCTACCAGGATCTGATCAAGTTCGACGGGGGTAGCTCGGTGGAGCTCAACATCGATGGCGAGGCCCGCGTCGCAGGCACCAGCCGCGATGTGCCCCTGTGGCTGGGTATTGGCTGCTGAAGCCGCTTGATCGGGAATCTTCGGGCCGGGCCCGCGGTTTGCGTGGCGTGCACAGCAGACAAGTGGTCGTCACCGGGATGGGTGTGCTCAGCCCGGTGGGCAACGACGTGGAGACGGTGTGGCAGTCGTTGGTGAGCGGCGCCTCGGGGATCGGTCCCATCACCCAGTTCGACACCGAGGGTTTCGCCACCACCTTCGGGGGTGAGGTCGCCGACTTCGATCCCGGGGCCGAACTCGGTCGCTACAAGGCCAAACACCTGGACCGTTTCACCCAACTGGCCATCGTCGCTGCCCGCCAGGCCACGGCCGACGCCCAGCTCGATATCGGGGCCGAGGTTGATCCGTTCCGGGTCGGGGTGATCATCGGCAGTGGAGCCGGTGGGCTGGCGTCCATCGTCAAACAGGCAGGTGTGCTCGAACGGCGGGGCCCGGCCAAGGTCAGCCCGTACGTCACCACCATGATGTGCGCCAACATGGCCGCCGGGGAGATCGCCATTGACACCGGTGCCATGGGCTTCACCAGTTGCCCCGTCACCGCCTGCGCAGCGTCGGCCAACGCCATCGGCGACGGGTTCGAGGCCATCCGTTCCGGTCGGGCCGACGCCGTGATCGCCGGTGGGGTCGACGCCTCGATCGTGTCGCTGTGCGTCGCCGGGTTCGGAGCCATGAAAGCCCTGTCGACCTTCGACGGTGATCCGACCAAGGCCTCCCGCCCCTTCGACATCGCCCGCGACGGATTTGTCATCAGCGAAGGCGCCGCCGTGCTGGTGTTGGAGGAAGCGCACCGGGCCGGCAAGCGGGGAGCTACCATCCTGGGCGAGGTGCTGGGCTACGGCACCAGCACCGACGCCCACCATCCCACCGCCCCGCACCCCGAAGGGGCAGGAGCGCGGGCCTCAATGGCTTCGGCGGTGGCCCAGGCCGGACTGACCCCGGCCGACGTTGACTACGTCAACGCCCACGGCACCGCAACCGCCTTCAACGACGCCACCGAAGCGGCCGCCATCGCCGCCGTGATCGGCGGCGGGGTGGCCGTTTCATCGACCAAGTCGGTTACCGGGCATCTGCTGGGTGCAGCAGGAGCGCTCGAAGCCATCGCCGCCCTCAAGGCCATCGACGGCGGCTGTGCGCCTCCGACCATCAACCTCGACCAACTCGATCCCGAGTGCGATTACGACAGCATCGAGCACATCGCAAACGTGGCCTCAGAGCGGCGAATCAAGCATGTGCTTAGCAACAGTTTCGGGTTCGGGGGCCACAATGTCTCCCTCGTGTTCGGCGGGGCATGAGGCTGGGGCATGAGACGGCCCGGCTTCGGCTCGGAGCGGCCGTGATGAACAGAGCGAATAGGTCGGTCGTGACGGCCAGGAACAGAAGGATCCAATGAACGAAACCAGCAGCACCATCGACCGCGACCAGGTGTGGGCCACCTACGCCATCGCCGTGGCCGACGTGTTGGAGCGTGAGCCGGCCGAGATCCGCCTCGGTCAGGATTTCCGCGACGACCTCGACCTCGACAGCCTCGGCTTCTTCGAGTTGGTGCTCGAGTTGGAGGACTCCTTCGAGATCGACATCGAAGAGTCGAAGGCCGAATCGATCCGCACCACCGACGAAGGTTTCGCTCTGGTCTGCGGCTACCTCGGCCGCTGAACGTCGTCGGTTGCCGCTGAGGTTCCTCGGGAGCGCCGTCGGGCGTCCCAGGCGTTTTCGACCCCGCGCCCAAGCTTGAACTTCTGGACCCTGGTCGACGGGGTCTTGGGCAGGGCCGTCACGATCTCGATCCAACGGGGCACCATGAACCCGGGCAGCTGTTCCCGTAGGTGACGGTGCAGTTCGGCCGGATCGAAGGCCTCACCCGGGTCCGAGTCGAGGGCACGGTGTCCGGCATCGGATTCCGCTGCGTCGAGCGGGCCTGGGGCGAGAACCACGCAGAGCTTGATCTCCTCGTCGATCTCGTTGACGTCGCCCCCGGCGGGAACGGCAACGGCGGCCGCTTCGGTCACCGCGTGATGGGTCAGGGCTGCATCCTCGATGGGAGCCGACGGGATGATCTCGCCCCGACGACGGATGCTCTCCCGCTGCCGGGTCACGAACTCCAGGTCACCATCGCCGCCCCGGCGGATGAGGTCACCCGTGTGGTACCAGCCGTCGTTGTCATAGGGCGATTCCAACGAGCTGTCGGGCCGCAGGTAGCCGTCGAAGATGGCGCCAAGGGCGGTGGGGCGGATGAGTAACTCCGATCCACCGGACGGATCGTCGAGGTGGACCTCGAAGCGCTCGGTGGGGCGCCCGATCGATCCCGGTCGCTGCGGCAGGGTTCGGGGCATGGTGTAACAACCGGCCGATTCGGTCTGGCCCCACGTCTCCATGATCTGCACGCCGAACCGGGCCTCGATGTCGTGCCACCGCGATGGTGGAGCCCCCGCCCCGACGATGCGGTCAATGTTGTGGTCGCGGTCGGTGGGCTTGGGTTTGGCCCGGGCCAGGGTCGACAAGATGGTACCGACGAAGGTGAAGCGACGAGCGTCGGCGGCCCGGATCTGATCCCAGAACGTGAACGGCGAGAACCCGTCGGCCAGGGTCAGGATTGCGCCCCGGGCCAGGGCGGCGAGCACCGTACCCTGGGCGGTGACATGGGCCAGCGGCAGGCAGGTGTAGATCCCATCGCCCTCGTCGACGTCGAGCAGTTCATTGGCGTAGGCGCCGGCCCACACCGCCTCACACCGGCGGTTCCACACCACGCCCTTGGGGTTGCCGGTGGTGCCCGAGGTGAACATCAACTTGGCCCGCAGCTCAGGGCTCAGGGCCACAGGCGGCTCGGCGCAGGCGGGGCCGGTGAGGAGATCGTCGACACCGGCTGAGGCCACGTTTTTTATGGCGTCGGTGTCCTGCCCGGTAGCGGAGTCGGTGACGAGCAAGTCGGGTTTGGCCTGCCCCACGATGGCAGCCAGCGGAGCGCCTCGAAGTAGCGGATTGAGCGGGGCCCAAGTCGCCCCGATGCGGTGACAGGCGAACCACACGGCGAGCTGGGTCGAAGGCGCACCCCCGGCGGTCACGATGGTGGAGCCGTCGCCGTGACCCCGCTCCAGCAGACCTCCGGCCACTCGGGCCACCAGGTCTTCGGTCTCCGCCCACGACAACTCCCTGTTCTCGCCCCCGCTGTCGCCGCTGGTCAGGCGGAGAAACGGCCGTTGGCCGAACCGCTCGGCCTGAGCGGGAAGCAGAGCGGCGAGATCCAGAGGTGGGTGCGAAGGCGGCGGGAGAGGCATCGCCGTTCGCGAACCAGGCGTGGGCGCCCGATATTCCGCCCGACCCTGCCGGTCGACGCCGGCTTCCTGTCGGGGTCGCACCGATGTGTGGGGTGGCGCTCGACCGAGCAGGAGCGATGTGCGGGGCCGACACGCACAGACGGGCTCTCGTGGGAGCTGGGTCGGCACACCCTCGCCGGCTCAAGTGAGCGGCGGTCGGTTCCGAAGCAGTCTGGGTGCCCAAGGGTCGCCGATGATTACCGACGACACCGTCTGCCATCGCCACAAGGGCCGGGGCGCAGAAGGTCCACCGGGTGGGAGACGAGGTCGAGACCTCGCGCCTCACCGCCAGCGGTTGGAATCTCGGCCGTCGGCCCCGGGTTGGTGTGACGGTGAACAGGAATCCCGTGCCTGCTCCCGAAATCCCGCCCGACCTGGCGTGGCTGTCGCCGTGCGAGGCCGGCCGTAGCCTGGCCGACTTTCGAGGTCGGTTTGTGCTGCTCGACTTCTGGACCCGGTCGTGTGTGAACTGTGCCCACGTGTCGGCAGAACTCGATCAATTCATCGCCCGATTCGGTGAGCAGATCCAGGTGGTTGGCGTGCACAGCCCCAAGTTCCCGGCCGAACGGTCCCTCGATGTCGTGCGCTCCGGCGCGGCCCAACTGGGCATCACCCATCCCGTCGTCAACGACCCCGACCTGCGGCTGTGGCGTCTCTACGGCTTGCAGGCGTGGCCGACGGTGGCCTTGATCGACCCCGCGGGGAACCTGGTCTCGATGGCGGTGGGGGAGGGTGAGGTGGCGTTGTTGGGGGCCCGGCTCGATCTGCTCCTCACCCCCGGCCCTCCGGGCGGGTCCTTGTCGTCGGTAGCGGTGCTGAGCGGGCGGCGCCGACCCTCCGACGGTGGGCTCCCAGCCACTCCCCACGTCGGGCCGCTGTCGGCGGTGGACGGCAGGCGGCGAGTCTCTGGCGATCCTTCACCGTCTGAGAAACTGGTGCACCCAAGTCGGCTGCTGGCCTGGCCCGGCGGTGGGTGGTTGGTGTCGGAGCAGCGAGGCGACGTCGTCCTGCTCGATGAATCGTTCACCGTGACCGACCGCTTCGGTGGTTTCGTCGATCCTCGCGGGATGGCCCTACTGCCTGATGGTCGCATCGCCGTGGCCGACGCCGGACGCCACCAGGTCCTGGCTCTCGACCCCAGCCAAGATTTGCTGCAGGTCTTGGCTGGAAGCGGCCGCCGTGGCAACCGTCGAACCAGGCGCGGAACCGCCGCCCTTGAGGCCGATCTCGCCTCGCCTCACGACGTTGCCCGGTGGGGTGACCACCTGGTGATCGCCGTTGCCGGACAGCACCAGATCCTGGCTCTGCCATTGTCGTCGATAACATCACCGTCATTGGCGTCGCCGACTGCTGAGGCCGAGCTTGAGGTGGTGGCTGGGAGCTCGGCCGAAGGACTGCGCGATGGCGCAGGACGTCGGGCCCGGCTGGCCATGCCGACCGCGCTGTTGGCCGACGGCGATCGCTTGTGGTTCGTCGACGCCGACTCGTCGGCTTTGCGTTGTGTCGACGACGGAGTAGAGGCGACGGGCGTTGTGGTGACGACCGTGATCGGTCAGTCGGTCGAGGACAGTGGTCATGACGACGGTCCCGCCGCCGAGGCACTACTGCAACACCCGGCCGGTCTCGGCATCGATGACGAGGACCGGGTTCTGGTGGCCGATGTGTTCAACGGTGCCATCCGCCGTTTCGACCCGATGACCGGGCTGGTCGAGACCGTCGCCGACGGGCTGCAGGAACCGACGGCGGTGGTCGCCGTCGGTGGGGAGCTGGTGGTGGTCGAACAGGCAGCAAACCGGGTCGTGAGGATCAAGCCTGAACCCACCAGCCACCGACAGGTCGCTGATGGCGCTACTCCGGCCCGATTCCAAATCCCGCCCACCATGGTCCGAGAGCAACTGCGTCTCGACTTCGTCGGCGACGGCGATGTGGCCTTTGAACTCGATGCGCGGCCCGCCGATCTGGTTCGCACTGTTACTACTGGTCCCACCGGAATGCACCTGGCGCTCAACGCTGATATTGGCCAGGGCACCCTGTCCGTTGTCGCCCACCGAAGCAACTGCGATGAGCTGTGCACCATCGATCGGTTGTCGTGGACGATTCCGGTCGTCGTAGGCGCCACTGGTGCGGATTCCATCCCCCTTGTTGGTCGCTGACCTCCGCACCCCGGGTCTGGCGCCGACTGCCCGTCGCTCCGCCGGGCCGCCGATTGGCTGGGCGAGGCTTCGTCGGGCGAGGGGTTGACGCCGGGTGCCACAATGTGAAGCATGGCTCGGAAGCTGGAACTGGTTCTTGATTGTGCTGATCCCGATCGCGCCGCCGATTTTTGGACTGCGGCCCTCGGTTACGAACGCCACGGTGGCGCCGCCAACTACCGCTCGATCGTCGATCCCGATGGGGAGTCGCCCAAGATCATCCTGCAGGGAGTCGACGAACCGAAGACGGTGAAGAACCGGCTACATTTCGACATCCACATTCAGGACATCGAAAGCGAAGCCGATCGCCTGGTCGCCCTCGGCGCGGTCCGTCTACAGGACGAGCCGTTTGTCGAACACGGAACCTCATGGATCCTTCTGGCCGATCCCGACGGTAACGAATTCTGCGTCTGCCAAGGCTGAACGCAGTCGGTAGCGGCCCGGTGGTGCAGGCGGCCGGATGGCCGGGTGCCCGCTGGTTGAGTTGCATGGCGATCAGGGGTCAATCGTGCCGCCTGAGCGCCAGTATGACCCGTCGGCCCGGTCAAGGAACCGCTCGTCGACGAGGTAGCGCCGTAGTGCAGCCACGTCGTCATCGAAGGTCCGCAGGGTCTGGTTGACCTCACGCTCGGAGTAGTGTCGCCCTGGTTCGAACGACTGGGCCAGATGGTCGAGCACGAGCAGCCGCTTGGATCGCTTGCGGGGCAGATGTACGAGGCGACCTTCGACTACGGAGCGGGCCACGATTTGTTCGTCGGGGGCCTGGTTGGCTGCTGACTCGACAGTCGTCGACGACGGTCGCCCAGCCGCTCGGGCTGCGGTTTTGAACGCCTCTTCGAGTAGCACGTAGACCCCGTCCGAGCCAACCTCGACCAGGCCCGCCTTCATCAGGCGATCGAGGGCATCAACCGTGGCCCGGGGTTCCAGCCCGCTCACCTCGACAACGTGGGACAACTCGCCCGCCGTCAGGATCAGCGCTGCGATGACCCGCCGTCGTTCCGGCTCGGCCATCAGACCGACGAGCTGGTTCGCAGTGAACACGATGATCAGTTTGGCCTGCCATGTCGGGTGCTGTCACGCTGGTCTCGGCCCCGAAAACTCATTTCGGTGAGAGGCTGGGCATGCCACAGTGGGGAGATGAGCAGCCCGCAGGTTGTTGTCAGATTACCGAGGGCCGGTGACGGTCAGCAGATGGGTGAGGTGCATGTTCTGGCCTGGCAGGTCGGCTACCGGGGCATCGTTCCCGACCCGTACCTCGACAGCATCGATCCGGTGGCGCGGGGAACCGGGTGGGAAGACCACCTGGACGACGCTTTCCCCGAAACGGCGGTGGCCGAGGTCGATGCCGCACCTGAGACTCTCTGCGAGCTGTGGATGCTGAACGTGCACCCCGACTTCTGGGGCCATGGCGTGTCCCAGGCTTTGATGGCGCACGTCCTCGAACGGCTTCGCAACAGCCAGAACGAACCAACGGTCGCTTTATGGGTCTTGGAGCAGAACGGCCGAGGTCGCAGGTTCTACGAGAAGGAAGGTTGGAGCCCCGACGGTCGACGCAAGACCGATGACATTGGCGGCGCCGAGCTCGTCGAAGTCCGCTATACGAGAGCGCTGTGACCACCGAGCCCGGCTCCCCAGGCCCCGACCCGGTCTTCAGCGAACGCCGTTTGGCTGAGATCTACGACGACCTCGACCCCGATCGAAGCGACCTCGACGTCTACGCCGCCCTGGTCGAGGAGTTGGGGGCCCACGCCGTCCTCGACGTCGGCTGCGGGACTGGCACCTTCGCTTGTCTGCTGGCAGCCAAGGGTCTCACGGTGGTCGGGGTCGATCCGGCGCTGGCCTCGCTCGATGTGGCCCGGGTCAAGCCGGGAGCGGAACGGGTTCGCTGGTTGGCGGGCGACGCCACGACCCTGCCCGAGCTGAGCGTCGACGTGGCGCTGATGACGGCCAATGTGGCCCAGGTCTTCCTCAGCGATGAGGTCTGGCTGGCCACACTGCGCGGCGTGTGGGCCGCCTTGCGCCCCGGCGGTCACCTGATCTTCGAGACCCGTAACCCCAAGCGCCGAGCATGGGAATCCTGGAACCGTGACGACTCCTACGCCGAGTTCGATACCGCCTCGGCAGGCCGCGTTGGGCGCTGGGCCGACCTGATTCAGGTGGACGGTCAGCTGGTGACGTTCCGGGCCACCGTGCGTTTCGAACGCTCAGGCGACGTCATGACCTCGGACTCGACCCTGCGCTTCCGTGAGCGGCCCGAGATCGAAGCCGACCTTCAAGCCGCAGGATTCAGCCTGCTGGACGTGCGCGACGCCCCTGACCGCCCCGGCATGGAGTTCGTCTTCATCGCCGAACGACCAGGGTGACCATGACCCGACGGGCCGTCCACTTCGCAGCTGATCCCGTCGGGGTAGCGGTGGATCGCCAACGTGGTGTCAACTGACCTTGATGACGCGCCGCCCGTGCTTCTGGCCGGGTTGAACTGGCCGGGTTGAAGCAGCTCCGCATGGTGTTGGTTGGCTCGACGCGCAACCCGACACGGTCTCGATTGGCCCGTCGAGCATAGGTGCGGCCCGGTGGCGGCTGGCCGCTGCCATTGGGCACATCGGATGAGGACTACATCTACATCTGCCAGACGTCTTCAACTTGCGAGAGGGCGGTGGCAACCAGTGGACGGAGTGGCGAGTCCATTGGAGTGCGCTCGAGAGCCGCTTTCAGGCGAGGTATGAATTCGGGTTGGGGATTTGCACCCATCAACTCCAGGAGCTGTGCTGCCTCGTCTTGATCGATCGGATCCCCCAGCAGCGTCTCCAATTCATCCGAGGCTATCGCCGCTCCCCTGGTAGGTCGCGTTTGCAGGAATATCTCGACGGCCTCAACCCGGATATCGGCGTTTTGACCTAGAACCGCCATCCGCTCCAGAGCCTCAAAATAGCTCCACTCCCGGCTCGCCTATATCGCCGAACCCAACGGCGATGGCCGCCAGTCCCATAACCATCAACTCAACGAATGTGTCGTCGTTGCTGGCGAGTGCCGGTATAACTGTGCCAACCAAACCCTTGGCGAACTCGACAAGGTCTGGACGGCGGTCGAGCCGGATGCCGGTGATGGCAAGAAGCCAATAGAAGTCGTACTCTTCTTCTGTTTCGGGATCAGGTGACCGATGCGGCCAATCCATCAGGTGTTGGCTTATCGCCTCCAGTTGCGACCTGAACAGCTCTGAAGCGAATTGGTAGTGTCCGGACATGACCGTTCCGCTGATCCAGGCCGTGCTCGACGCTGTCGGTGAGCTTGATCGGGAGCGCCTGGGGGTCCTCCTGGCCGAGCAACCCGAGCTGGTCAACGCCGAGATCGACGGGGTCACCCCGCTTCACTTGGCGGCTTGGATGGTGACCGACCACAACGCGCTCCCCGCACGCGACGGTGGGCCCGACGCCCACGCCGTGGTCGATGACCTGCTGGCGGCCGGAGCCGACACAGACCGCCCCGCGATCGACGGCTACACGCCCCTTCACGCCGCTGGGTTCTGCGGCAACGATGGGTTGGTGGCGCAACTCCTGGCCGCCGGGGCCGATCCCCAAGCCACCGTCAACGGCGTACCAGGCTCGACTCCGCTCTCATTCGCCCTGTTCTACGGCCACCGTCCCACCGCGGCGTTGTTGGCCGAGGGCGTTCGGGCCCCCGATGATCTGCGGTCAGCGGCAGGCCTCAACGACGTCGACGGCGTCGCCCGATTGCTCAGCCCTGATGGCGCCCTGGTCCCCGGGGCCGACGCCGGGATGGCGTTCACCGCCCCAATCGACGCCTTCCCACCGCGAATCGGGCCCATCACCGACCAGTTGACGATCGACGAGAGCCTGACGTGGGCCGCCCGCAACGCCTCCGTCGACGCCATGGAACTCCTGGTGGCCCGAGGCGCCGACGTCAACGCAAACCCTTACCGGGGCACCGCCCTGCTGTGGGCGGTGTACCGAGAGCAGGCCGAGGTGCTCCAGTGGCTGATCGACCATGGCGCCGAGGTGAACCTGCGCCACGATTTCGGCGGCGCCGAGCACGGTCACATGGCCACCGCCCTGCACCTGGCCGGGCAACAGTCAGGCCTGGCCTCCATCGACGTGCTCCTCGCCGCCGGCGCCGACCGCACCATCACCGACGCCGCCTTCAATGCCACCCCCGCAGGCTGGGCCGAGCACAACGGCCAGACCGAAGCAGCCGAACGGCTCCGCCTCGCCTGAACCGGTGGTCGTCGGTCGGCTCAGCGATGAGCCAGACTGGCGGGCAATGATCAACGAGAGCGTCCAACAACAATTCGCCGGTCGATCCGGCTACCTCAATACCGCAACCGTCGGCCTGCCGCCTCGGGCGACCATGGAAGCGGTAAGTCAGGCCCTGGGCCACTGGGAGCAGGGCCGGTGCGATCCGGTCGAGTTCGACGCCGACGTGGAGCGGGCCCGCCGGGCCTACGCCCGTATCGCAGGCACCGAGGAAAGCGCCGTGGCGATCCTCAGCCAGGTATCGGTGGCCAGCGGCATGGTGGCCGCCTCCCTGCCCGACGGGGCCAGGGTGCTGTGCCCCGAGGAGGACTTCTCCTCGCTGCTGTTCCCCTTCCTGGCCGACTCCCGATTGAAGGTGCAGACGGTGCCCCTCGCCCGTCTGCTCGATGCGATCGGGTCCGACACCGATCTGGTGGCGGTCAGTGCTGCCCAGTCTGCCGACGGCCGGGTCATCGACCTCGACGCCCTGGCCGAGGTAGCGGTCGCCACCGGCACCCGCACCTACGTCGACGTGAGCCAGGCCGCCGGTTGGCTCCCCCTCGACGCCGGTCGCTTCGACGTCACCGCCTGCGGGGCCTACAAGTGGCTGTGCTCTCCCCGCGGCTCGGGTTTCATCACGGTGGGCCCGAAAGCCGACTGGCTCACGCCCCGCTACCCCGGTTGGTACAGCGGCGACGACCCCTGGGTCTCGCTCTACGGCCCACCGCTGCGCATGGCCGACGACGCCCGCCGCTTCAACGTGTCACCCGCCTGGTTCGACTTCACCGGCGCCGCCCCCGCCGTCGAACTGATCGCCGACACCGGGGTCGAAGCCATCAACAAACACAGCGTCGGCCTGGCCAATGACTTCCGCCGCCGGGCCGGGCTACTGCCTTCCAACAGCGCCATCGTCAGTCTCGACACCCCCCACGGCGCGGCTCTGGCCGACGTCGGCGTGGCGGCCGCGGTACGAGCAGGCAAGGTGCGCCTGTCGTTCTACCTCTACAGCACCTCCGACGACGTCAACCGGGCAGCCGACGCCCTCCAGCTACCCGCCACCCCGTGACTGTGCTCAGGACACGAAGCTAGCCCAGGAGGATCGAGAAGCACGATGAGGTCGTGGATCGGTTTGCGGGAGCGGTTCTTCGACCTCAGAGCGACGGTCGGGGGCCGATGTTATCCTTGAATTGCTACGCCCTCTGAATCCCGAAGGGACGGGCCCGATCCCTACTGCCAAGCGGGCCGCTCACGTCGCCGACGGTCGGAGCTGTAGGCGAATGTCGATGACCACGAGCGCTGTTCCGTCGCCGCTGGCCAATGCGGGCTCAAGTACGCCAGTCTCGATGACCTGGAGCCGCATGGTCGGTAGCTGCCTGTTGTCGGGCTGCGCGGTGTAGACCCGGGATCGGTCGGGCTGTGCTCGCAGCATCGGCCACGTG
>Ga0316190_10003304_pt1 | contig 11716 bp, 13 predicted proteins | sample Eddworburrow2_MG_FD_204929 | JGI IMG/M metagenome (GOLD analysis project Ga0316190, IMG submission 204929) | Coastal sediment microbial communities from Maine, United States - Eddy worm burrow 2 | ecosystem: Environmental > Aquatic > Marine > Coastal > Sediment | place: USA: Maine | collected... | reverse complement strand
GCCTCCTCGCGCTGATGTACCTCCTGCTTCAGCTACCGAATTGGAAGCGGTAACCATACAGATTCTTGCACCAGCTTCCTCGTTTGCGGTGGCGAACGAACTGAAAGAGCTGCTTAGCGCACAGGGCTTCACGAAAACACAGGTATTGGAGCAGTTGGCGCTGAGCACATCTCAAACGGTGGTTATTGTTGATGCTCAGGTGAGCGCGAGCGCTCGCGCGACATTACTTGATGTTGTGAACGTCAAGATGGGTGGATCTACCGTCCAAGAGGCCGATGGAGCAGCGGTAGCAGTCTCAATTATTCTTCCCAAATAGAGCTTTGTCGCGCGGTATTGTAAATTCTGAGTAAAAAAACTCTTGACAAGCAGGATCAAACATGGTCATAATGGATTATATGAGAAAAATATCACTTCGCAAACAAACGGGTTTTACCCTTATCGAGCTGTTGGTAGTTATTGGCATCTTGTCGGTGTTGCTGGCGATCACGCTTATCGCAATCAATCCTACTCGTCAATTTTCGCAGGCAAACGATACAAAGCGTCGTAGCGATGTTTCAACGATTCTTAATGCAATTTCTCAGTATCAAGTTGATAACCAGGGCGCGCTTCCAACCGGTATTGGAACAACGGCTGCTGCTATTGGAAACGGGACTGGCGAAGTAGATATCTGTCTTGATCTTGTAGACACATATGTTGCTGCGCTTCCAACCGATCCAGCGCTTGGTACTGATTCTCTTACTCCCGCAGCATGTGCCGCGTCATACGCGACAGGATACGATGTTGTGAACTCAGGTGGACGTGTCACCGTGAGCGCGCCAAGCGCAGAGAACGGTTCCATCGCAGTCACAAGATAGTCTTAAGTGAACAAAGGAAATTTTGGAATTAAGCTCAAAAACCCGCCTACATGAGGCGGGTTTTTGTTTGTCTTTAATTTTATCTTGCTAAGCAGAGGTTGGAACGGTCAATAGTAGTAAATACATCGCACGTATGTGCCTTATACTATGTATCGTATGAAACGCGTCATATACACTGTTTTTATCGTCATTTTTGCCCTTACGTTGGTGGGGTATAGGAGTGCTGTTTGGGCTCAGGAAGTTCGTCCAAATAATATATTTGGAATTCATCTGGCGGTTCCTAGTCGTGAAGATGAGGCCTCTGCTGCGCGGCTTGTGAACTCAAATGGAGGGAGATGGGGATATGTGACAGTGGTAATACAAGAAAATGACCGTGATGTGCAGAAATGGAGAGATACATTTGACTCGCTTCGCCGTCTTCATTTGATTCCTATTGTGCGTTTGGCCACCAACCCAGTTGGGAGTTATTGGCGTCGTCCTCATGAGGACGACGCACAGGAATGGGCGGCTTTTTTACAACAGTTACCGTGGGTCGTGGAAGATCGTTATATCATTTTGTTTAATGAACCAAATCATGCAGGAGAGTGGGGAGGAGCTGTTGATCCGGCTGAGTATGCACAGGTTGCAGAAGCATTCACAAAAGCGTTGCACGGCGCGGATTCGGCCTATGTAGTTATGCTGGCTGGACTTGATGTGGCGGCCCCCTCCCAGGCGCCAACTTACGAGGATGCTGCAATATTTTTTGAAAAGATGCACGAAGCGCAGCCAAAGTTATTTTCGCAAGTTGATGCATTGAGCTCACACGCGTATCCAAATCCCGCATTCGCTGCAAGCCCTCTCAAGACCGGGCGCAATTCCATAAAAACCTATGAGTGGGAGCTTGAGGTGTTTCGCGAGTATGGCGCGCGTGCTGATCTACCTGTTTTTATTACAGAAACTGGCTGGTCGCGTGAGCGCCTGGATGCGTCAACGGTAGCTCAGCACACCAAAACAGCATTTGAACTGTGGCAACAAGATGATCGTGTGCGTGCGGCGACTCCATTTATTCTTAACTATCAAAGCCCGCCGTTTACCAATTTTTCCTGGCAGAAACAGGGATCAAATGAGTTTTTTGAGCAATATCACCTCGTACAGAGTATGTCCAAGCCCGCCGGTGATCCGCGGCAAAAGGAGGCGGGGAGCATGGGAGATACGCTTGCACAAGAGTTATTTATTAGCTCTACTTATCAATTCCACATTGAACTGCGCAATACGGGCCAAGCCGTGTGGGATGTGAGCGATGGGTATAACTTGGTTCTTGTGGATAAGGAAAGTAAGCTACCTGTCCCAGGATATTTTTTTGAGAACGTGCGTGGTGTTGAGCCAGGCCAAATGTCATCTTTTTCATTATTTATGAAAACTGCAGATCAACCATCTAAGCGCGCTTGGCGTGTTGAGCTGCGCAAAAACGATAGAGCTGTGATTGGGCGAGATTGGAGCGTTGAGGTTTTGCCATTGCCATTGATGAAGGTTCGCGTGGGTCTTTTCCCTCGGATTCGTGCTAAGGCAGATCGTGAGTTTGAAGTGCAGATATTTGATCAGGAAGAGCGCCTCGTGTACAAGCAAGATGGCCTAAAACGCTCAAATAGCGTTGTCACAATCGACCAAGTGCCAAACGTATATGTTGGGGGAGAGTATCGCGTAGTATTGCTGAGTCGTCAGTATTTGCCGCGCCAAACACATGTTACGATCCAAGACGGAGAAAATACAGCTTCAATGCATCCTATGCTACCCCTTGATTTTGATGAAGATGGTGCATTGGGCTGGGGCGACTTATGGGCGCTCATCACACACCCATGGTATGTGGGCTACTTCTTACCCTAATCTATCTCATCATCGGTTGCAACCATTCTTTATATTTGTGAGCAAAGCTTCATATCGCGCGCGCAGATCTTTTTCGTCTGTGGCATTTGAAAAGTAGCTCCCCGGCCCTACAACGTCGGGGGGAGGTTCGTTATTTGCAAGTGTTGAGATGGTTGTGTCATTTACCGCTCCATCAATAAATATTTTACCCCTATAGTCCATCTTCCTTAGCTGTTCAATAGATTTGAGCGCATTATACTCAAAAGGTCGTCCTTGTGCTCCAGGTATAACTGTCATTATTTGGATAGCAGGAGATAATTGTATTTCATATCTCTTACTTATAGTAGCGATATTTTCGTCAGGATTTATGCTCAGGCACACACCATATTTGTGCGTAGAGTCAGAAAGAAGGGAAGGTGCAAATCCTGCTGCCGTATGAATGAACGCGTATCGCACATTGACCTCCACAGCTTGATCTAGCTGGTCAAGATGATCGGCAGCATCACTCACCATGAGGTGAAAATCATATTGGAGTTCTTTATGGCGCACGCATACAGATAGCGCATCAGAGAGCGATAAAGTTGTATTTTCAACAAGTCGACCGTCTGCGATATCAATCTGTACGACATTAAATAGATATTGGTCACGTGCGAGTTGTTTCTCTAGCTCATCAGTAGTTTGCGTTAGGATTGTGGGATAAATGTCCATTTATTCTTGAAAATAAGCTGAAACTTGTTACTATATGCTCACAGTGTATCATAGCAATATAGAGGAAGTGGGATACTATGTTGGACTCTCTTTAGCTCCAGGGATCGGACCCGGTTACGCAAGGGTATTGTGTGCTCATTTCAACTCACTAAAAGCAATATATGAGGCTTCACAAAAGGAATTAGCGCCAATTCTTAGATCTGAAAAAACCGCACATTCATTTGTCAATTTTCGCCGATCATACAATCCAAAAAAGACCTTAAAGGACTTCAGCGCGCGCAATATTACCGCGCTAATTTCAAGCGATCCACGCTACCCAAAGCGCCTTATTGAGATGAGCGACCCTCCCATCTGTTTGTATGTGCGTGGAGATCTTGAGTCCTACGATCTCAATGAGCACAAACAAATTGCCATTGTGGGCACGCGGCGCATGAGTGCATACGGAAAGTCGGCCACGCGCATGATCGCACATGATATGAGTCGTGCTGGCTTCACGATTGTGTCTGGGATGGCGCTTGGGGTAGACGCGTCTGCTCACATGGCAGCACTAGAGCTAAAAAATCCCACCATTGCATTTTTGGGTTGCGGAGTAGATATTGTGTACCCCAGTGCGAATAGACCAATCTATGAGCGTATTGTTGATGGGGGCGGGTTGGTGGTGTCGGAGTTTCCACCGGGACAGACCCCTATGGCCGGCTTGTTTGTTTCGAGGAATCGGCTTGTTTCAAAAATAAGTTTGGGAGTGGTTGTTGTTGAAGGTGCAATGGGGTCGGGGGCAATGGTTACGGCGCGCCTCAGCGCAAATCAGGGAGTTGATGTGTTTGCTGTGCCAGGCGCAATCACTTCAACGCTGTCTGCTGGCCCTTTGTCACTCATTCATGACGGGGCGATGATGGCGCGAAATGCACAAGATATTTTGGAGCATTATGGCATGTCGATGGGGGATATGCTTGCTCATAAAAGTATCATGCAGAGCGATCTATGGCCTCGATTGGATCAGATAGAAAAAGAGATTGTTCAGCATCTACTGGAGGCAGCGCTTGATCTAGATACACTTGTTGAAAAGACCCAACACCCACCACACAAAATAATGCGCGCCCTATCAATGCTTGAGATTCATGGGCTTATCGAAAAGAGTCAAGAAGGCGTGTATGTGTTGAACAGTGTGTAGTATTGTCTTTAATCAAACTGAAAGCCTATTTATTCAAAACTCACAGTATAATGACTGCATGATACTTCGCATAAATACCGATGGAGGAGCAAAAGGTAACCCAGGCCCAGCGGCTATTGGGGTGGTTGCGTGTTTGGACGATCAAGAGATATTTACATACCGTGAAGATCTGGGTGTCGCAACCAATAATGAAGCCGAATATCTGGGGCTCATTCGCGCACTTGAGAAAGTGGCGTCGGGAGCGGTTACAAAGCAGGAATTTGAGCGCATTGAGTGTCGCGCTGATTCGCTTTTAATGGTTAATCAGCTGAATGGGCTTTGGAAAGTAAAAGAGGCGCGCATCCGCGAATTTGTCATGAAAATACGCATTCTTGAAGGGACAATCAATAAGCCTATCTCCTACAAGCACGTGCCGCGAGAGCAAAACAAAATCGCAGATGCGCTCGTAAATGACGACTACAAAAAATCCTAAGGAAGAAAGTGGGCTTTCTATAAGCTTGAGGTATAATACTGTATGACTTTTTTTACTGTTTCAAAGCGCTCGAATAAATCTCGCGCGCGCTTGGGCACCATCTCAACTGATCACGGCAGAGTCAAAACTCCATCATTTGTGCCGTGTGCCACCAAAGCAACGCTCAAGGCGTTGCACCCTAAGCAGGTTGCGCAAACAGATGTCGAATTGGCATTTGTAAATACTTATCACTTGGCTGTTCATCCTGGAGCTGAGGTTTTGGAGGAGGCAGGAGGAGCGCATGCATTTTCCCACCTACCTGTTTCGCTTATGTCTGACTCGGGTGGATTTCAAGTATTCTCGCTTGGTCGTGCCGATCAAAGACGTGCGAAAATGCGCTCAACTCAAAAGGATGATTCACCGCTGCTTGTTAAGATTAGCGAGGATGGCGTGAAGTTTCGCTCAGCCTATGATGGTACACTTCTTGAGTTTACTCCGGAGTCATCCATCCACTTTCAGCGACAGATTGGTGCTGATATTATTATGGCGTTTGACGAGTGTACTTATTTAGAGGCAACACACGCTTATACAAAAAAATCTTTAGATCGAACCCACGATTGGCTCGAGCGTTGTATTCGAGTGACCAAAGAAAGTGATTTCAAAAGTCTGAGTGGAAACGCATCGGTTGCTCCACATCGACAGTACTTGTATGGGATTATTCAAGGCGGTCAGTATCAAGATCTGCGAGAGGAAAGTGCGCAGCATATTGCTAATACCGATGTGCCTGGGGTGGCCATAGGTGGTGTATCGGTTGGCGAATCAAAGGGAGCGATGCGTCAGCAAGTAGGGTGGTGCGCTCCTTTTTTGCCAGAGCAAAAACCAGTGCACCTGCTTGGAGTGGGGCAGTTTGACGATATTTGGGATTTGGTTGGCGCGGGAATTGACACATTTGATTGTGTGGAGCCTACGCGCATTTCGCGCATGGGAATTGTATATGCGTGGAGTAGCGTCGAGGAGTTTATGAAGCGCCGTTTAGATGGGGACACAAAGGAGTATAAAAAAAGCTTCTTCGAGGTAGATGTTACAAAGAAAATATATAAAAAATCGTTTGAACCCATTGATCCCAATTGTGGTTGTGAGGTGTGTGGGCAATTCACCAAAGCATATCTGCATCATCTATTTAAGTCGCGTGAATTGCTGGGACACACATTAGCAACAATTCACAACTTATATACGATGGAGCGTTTCATGGCGAAAGTTAGAGAAAGTATAGATGAGGGGAAATTATAACCACGCATATGATCGCGTATAAATTGGTTTGATGCTCACAAACTCATTGTGATCCACTACGCCTCTTATGTTATTATTAGCTTATGGACACGTCATTTGACATTGAGAAGCATCTGGAAGAAGAGCATGCAACGACATCAAATCCGTTTGTTGGGTATTTGAAAGAGATCGTTTATGGAGGAGTCGACGGTATCGTTACCACCTTTGCAGTGGTTGCTGGTTTTGCTGGTGCGCAAGCTACGGTAAATCAATACCCCATCATCATTGTTGCATTGTTTGGTCTGGCTAATCTGTTTGCCGATGGGGTTTCTATGGCACTGGGAAGTTTTTTATCACTTCGATCGGAGCAAGATTTGTATCGTTTAGAGCGTGATAAGGAGCGCCTCGAAATCGCCAACAGCCCCAAGATAGAATCTATGGAAACAATAGAGATACTAAAGCGGAAAGGGTATTCCGACCCAGATGCAAAAGCAATGACTGCGCTCTATCGAAAAAATAAAGATTATTGGGCAGACTTCATGATGCATCATGAGCTCGAGATTGCAAATCCATTGGGCGAGAATCCAATCAAAGTGGGTGTTGCGACACTTGTGGCTTTTGTTATTTTTGGGTTCATTCCTCTTGTTCCATATCTTTTTCTCGCAAACACAGGCATACCGCTGTTTACCGTCTCATGCATTGGTGCTGGGTTAGCCCTACTAACTCTGGGTGTGCTTCGTTGGAAAATCACCAAAGAAGCAATTGTTCGATCGATTGGCGAAACGGTGCTGGTGGGTACTGTCGCCGCAAGCGTCGCGTATATTGTGGGGAGCTTTTTCAGAATATAACGGAGAACCCACCTCAACAAATCTTGCTATTGGGCGCAAGCAACTATGCGCTATTGAAGAATTTTTGGATAAGCCTGACAGAATTGCCCATAGTCGACTTCACGTTTTCCCTCAAGCTGGACTTTTTTTATGACAAAAACATTGTCTTCCCAATGGACTTTAGTTATTTTAAGACGTTTCTCACCATCGTCAATGTTGATCAAAGTCCAGATTCCAGGCCACGGATAATATGCTTGATATGTGCGAAACATACGACGCATAATTGATTTATCTTTGGATTGAATATCTTGCCATGGTATATATCCATCATTTTTTTTGAACATCGAAGTGTACGACGCCTCTTTGTGGTTTTGTTCAATGCACGGAACTTGATCCATTGATTCTGCATGTTGATGCAATAACTGTTTGAGTAGATTTGCCCCCAGCTCAACAAGATGGTCGGTGAGCTGATCGCGTCTCCACACAGGAAATATATATGCAGGGGTTTGAGCGATAATCGGCCCATGATCCATCTGCTTGTCCATCTGCATGATCGTAACGCCGGTCTGTTTCTCGCCTTCAAGTAGTGGACCTGCAACGGGGGAGGGGCCACGGTGTTTTGGCAAAAGTGATGGATGAAGATTCCAATAGCCGTAGCGCGCCAGTCCAAGCGCTTGAGCTGGTAGGATCTTTCCATAGGCAAATACAATCCCTAGGTCAAAGACAATTTTCCCATCTGCTGGCTTTTTAGTAAGTTCATTCCAGTTGTAATGCACAGAAATATCATGATCATTGGCATATTGTTTTACGGCGGAAGAGGTGAGCATCTGTTTGCGCCCAACTTTTTTATCTGGCTGAGTGACGACTGCTTTTATATCGATAGGCAACGTTTTGTCTTCGTCTAACATTTTTAGTAAGCGCGCCGAAAAATCTGGCGTGCCAAAATAAACGACAGAGAGAAGTTTGGTGGAGTGATTCATACGAGACATGATACAGTAAATATATACAACAGAAGCTATGTGTTCAAAATTGTATTATAATAATTGAGCTATGCAAACAGTATTTATTGGAGCAGATCATCGCGGATTTAAGCTCAAAAACAGCATTATTGAGTATCTTCAACAGCATGATATTCGTGTGGAAGACATGGGAAATATGGTAGAAGACCCAAACGACGACTATCCAGAGTATGCAAATAAGGTGGCAACTGCACTGTTGCAAAATCCTAGTGAGTTTATGGGGATAACGATTTGTGGGTCAGGAATTGGTGTTTCAATGGCAGCCAATCGACACAAAGGGATTCGATGTGGATTGTGTCTGACTGTTGATGCCGCTCATCATGGTCGCGCAAACGATCATATCAATGTTTTAGCTCTTGCGTCAGACTATACGAGCGAAGAGGAGGCTTTTAAGATTGTTAAAACGTTTTTGCAAACTCCGGTAAATGAGGCTGAAAAATACTTGCGCCGCGCCCATCAGCTTGATGAGGTGCCAGAGCCACACATTCCTCCTTCAAGGCAATAAGAAGTATCTTCTTTGCCGCACTTTAGCGGTAGTAGCTACGGATCTGAAAGAGGAAATACATACTTAGAACAAATCCAAGTATTGCTCCAAATATGTTAAACGTTATCAATGCTCCAACAGTTATAACAAGAACTGAATAGTATAGTAGGTTCCATCCTGCTTGCGACCGCTTCAAAAGACCCGGTATGGCAATGGCCTGCAAAATCATTCCAGCAACCTGGAAAATAAGTCGTATGTTGAGTGAGACAGCAATGTCTGGGCGACCGATAAATGCATAGGGGTTTTGTCCGCCAGAGAGATATCCAATGGCTCCAAGCAGTGTGGGAACTTGAGCAACAAGACCAATGAGCATCAGCCAAGGACCAAATGTAACCAATAGCTCTTTGATGTTTTCAGGAATTTGTACTGGCGACTTGTCGACGAGATATTGCTCTAGCGTATCTTCAAGTTGAGACAAGGTTTGTTTGGGGCTTGTTTTGGGTTTGCTCATATACTCTTTATAGTAGCACCCTCAACATATCTGTCAAGCAGCTTTATGATTGTAGTGTTGTCTTATCTGAAAAAGTATGTACCAAATGAATATTGCATTGAAAATAAGACGAACTATTTGCATATAAATAAGCGATTCGGCAATCACAACAAGCGAGGCGCAAAAAACATAGTACCACCCCTCATGTTGACGAGCAAGTAGGCGAGGAATGGCAAGACCCATCAAAAGAATCCACACAACATTTATCGTCAACATAACAAATGTCGATTGTCCAATGGTGGCAAATGCGCTTGGGCTATAGAAAGTAACGAACCCACCAATTCCTGCAATAAAGCTAATAATGCTATTGTTGTATATTTCAAGAGTGATTAGTAAGCCAAGTATGTTGGGGATAATACTCACTGCGATAAGATATGGCATAAGTGCAACAAGGTTAAGACGAATATTTTTTGGGAGCCGTAGAGGATTTTTTTTTGCAAATGTTTTATTGAGAGATAATTCAAAACCAGACATAAACGAAGATAGTGTTTCCATAGAGCTAGATGCTATAAGACAGGCTCTGTTTTGTCAACAACGAAAGAATCATGCCAAATAATAAGGGTTAAAATATTTGTGTCGACACATCGTCTGTAGTAGACTTTGTGCATGTTTGACACTCATTGCCATCTTAATTTTAACGCCTTTGCTAAGACATTGGAAGAAGTGATCGCGGCCGCCCATGGCGCGGGGGTGACACACATGGTTGTACCTGCAACAGATGTGAAGAGTGCGCGCGCGGCACTTCAAATTGCGGCCGCGCATGAACATATTTACTGCGCTATTGGAATTCATCCGCATCATTTATTTGAGCTCTCTCAAGGAAATGTTTCTTCTTCTGCTCAAGATGCGTTACTTTGCGAGGTTGAAAGCATGTTGGACAATCCAGCCGTTGTTGCAGTTGGCGAGGTGGGGTTGGACCGACATTACTATACAAGCACCCGGTACAAAAAATACACGATCGATGAATCATTTATTGATGTGCAAAAAACCATGCTCGCGCATCAGATTGAGTTGGCGATAAAGCACGATAAGAGTTTGGTTCTGCACAACAGAGAAGCAAAAGATGACATGCTCGCAGTCCTCGATCGCTCTTGGGACGACAAGCTGCGCAGAAGGTCTGTGATGCATTGTTGCGAGGCAGACAGAGAGTTGCTTGAGTATGCTAAAGACCACGATATGTATATTGGCGTGGATGGTGACGTTACGTATGACGAGAAGAAAAAACGCTTTATAGCAGATGTTCCGCTTGAGATGCTTGTGGTGGAAACAGACTCACCCTTTCTGGTTCCGGAACCCAACAGAAGCGCCAAGATACGCCCTAACACTCCTGCGAACTTACCCTATATTGTTAAAGAGGTGGCAAAGATCAAGCGCGTGGAAGTTTCAGAAGTTGCCCGACAGACATCGCAAAATGCTATGCGCTTATTTGATCTCTCACCAAAAGAGTAGCGATAGTATCACTCCCGTTACAAACCCAATCCCATAGTTACCATCGAAAAACCACCCGACTATTGCGCCAAATATGAAAAAGAAAACAGTTCCCCATGTCTTCTCTTCCTTGTTGTATCCAAGGCCAAAGTGAAGAAACATCGTAAACATTGCGGCGCCAATACAGTAGAAGATATAAGACATATCCATATCTACTAAGTGTAGCAGAAGAGTGGTGCTGGATTAAGTTTTTGTGCCTTACTTCAAAACTTTACTACTTGGAGATCTTTTCTATTACTTCTTGAACCTGTTTTTTGAAAGATTCGAGCGAATATTTTGAAGCTTGTTCGGCTGCTGCCTCGCCAATATGCGATCTATAAATTTTATCAGTTTGAAAGCTTTTGATCTTCTTGGCAATGTCTGAAGAACTGTCTGGATTTGCAAAGACTGCGGCCTCATCCGCAATTTCATGGAAAACGGGGCGATCCGCTAGTACCGATGGCGTTCGGTGTAAACCTGCTTCTGCAAACGAATACCCAAAGCCCTCATCGTATGAAATGAGCATATTACAAACAGTATGCGCGTATAGATAGTTCAGGACACCATTATCAACAAAACCAGGAAATACGAACAATGGATTCTTATTTGTCATGGAGTAAAACTCCGCAAGATGTTTATTTGATGAGTGAGACACAAAAGCCTCATCGCGTTTGGTGAACACGTGACCAACAAATATTATCGGTAGGTTTGCACCAATGACCCCGCGAGCAATGTTTGGGAGGTTTTTGTTCCATGTGGCGTCACCTACATACAGCCCGTACTCACGAGGAATATCAAAGGTTGGTGAGTTGATCTTTGCTTCTGGTCCAATGCGGCTTGAGACACCAGGGTATACGACGCTAATACGATCTGGAAGGATTTTGAGCTTTTTAATTATGCTGTCTTTAGATGCGTTTGAATCGGTGATGATGTGGTCGTAGGTTGCAAGCTTCTTAATATTATTACGTGTTTGCCACCACCCCTTAATGCCGCTTGGAAACGATTGAGGATAGAGAAGTGGAACAATATCATGAATAACAGCAACGTGTTGGTGTTTCCCCATGATCTTTGGTG
>Ga0316190_10003302_pt1 | contig 11727 bp, 7 predicted proteins | sample Eddworburrow2_MG_FD_204929 | JGI IMG/M metagenome (GOLD analysis project Ga0316190, IMG submission 204929) | Coastal sediment microbial communities from Maine, United States - Eddy worm burrow 2 | ecosystem: Environmental > Aquatic > Marine > Coastal > Sediment | place: USA: Maine | collected... | reverse complement strand
TTTTCGGGTTGGACTTTTATGAGTCATCCGGGGCTAATATTTGAGGATGGGTTCCCGGCAGCTTATGCCTCCTTCTATGCGATTGCTATCCCATTTACTGGGGTACTTTTTCTAAAACGCCAGTGGCTATTAGGTAAATATCATGGTTTTGTAACCCCGGGCGAAATGTTTTCTAAATATTTCCAAACGCATTATATGCGTTGGTTAGTATTTATCGTCGCTTTGTTGTTTTCTGTACTCTATATCAGTATTCAACTACGTGCATCAGGTTTTTTGTTCAACGTACTGACAGGTTTAGACACTAATATAGGTATGATTTTACTATCCGCTGTGTTGACGCTTTATGTCGCTTTAGGAGGATTACGTGCTGTCGCTCATGTTGATGCTATGCAAGTCGTCCTGTTTGCTTTAGGAATCCTAACTATCGGTTTCATTGTCTTATTTTCAGTAGACTGGGGAGTCAAGGAGGGGATTGTGGCATTGACAGAGTTTGATTATAACCGTGTGACAGAGAATAATTATAGCCATTACATTGCGATTTCAGAATCTTTCTTTAGTGCCGAGGATGGTCAATGGACACCCACTTTTATTTTTACCTTTATGCTCGCCCTGATGGGCATTCAGTGTTCTCCCGCATTTTCTATGTGGGCATTTTCTAATAAAAGTCCAAAACCCTTTGCGTCACAACAAGTCATCGCTTCATCTTTGATTATGGGTTTCATTCTGTTTTTCTTCACCGCTATACAAGGAATCGGTGCCCACTTACTCGGTGCCAATGCCGGATTTAGCCATAACCATCCTGAACTGATGCACAGTGTGAATGGTGTTTTCATGAATGGGGTAGCAGAGAGTGATACACTGATACCGAAAATCATCCAGTTGTTAGACAACGTACCCATGTTAGCGGCTTTATTGGCGGTATGCGCTCTCGCCGCCATGCAATCTACCGCCTCATCTTATATATCCACAACCAGTGGTATATTCACCCGTGACATTTTCAAGCATGGTGCCAGTGACAAACAGCAGATACTTTGGGGACGCATCAGTGCTATTGTTATCGTGGGTTTAGCGTTATTCGTCGCTTTTCTATTTGATGTTCTATTTAAACTGAACATCGCTTTATTAGGTGGACTAGCAGTCGCTTACGGTTTACAAATGTTGCCCGCACTGGTTGCGATATGTTGGTGGCCTTGGTTAACCCGGCAAGGTATCATTACAGGTTTAATTATAGGTCTCTTCGCGGTAACGTTTACCGATTTCGTGGGTCAATGGTTGCCTTGGGACAAATATCCCTTTACTATTCACTCAGCGGGTTGGGGCATCCTGTTTAACTTTGGATTTGCCGTTATTGTTTCAGCCATGACTCAAAATAGGAAGGAAAAGGAACATCGTATGACATTTCATAATGTCCTAAAAAAACAAGTTGCTTTTCCCAAAGCTAAAAAGAGTTTAATACCAATTGCCATTGGTTTCACAATCATTTGGCTTTTTTTCGCTATTGGGCCGGGTGCAGTTCTTGGTAATTGGATTTTTGGATATCCGAATAATCCTAATGATTGGTTATTTGGCATACCTTCCATTTGGACGTGGCAAATACTGTGGTGGATATTGGGTGTCGGTATGATGGCGTTTTTGGCTTATAAAATGGAACTGTCGACTCTGTCTGATGAAAAGATTAATGAAATCAATATGTTAAGTAAAAATCACGCCAGTTGATATTTCTCGTTCCATTTTTCTCGTTCCCAAACTCTGTTTGGGAATGCCTTCCGCAACGCTCCGCGTTGCCAGTTAAAAAGGATTGTTTTTAGTGAACGTTCGACGCAGAGCGTCGAGGAATGCATTCCCAAACGGAGTTTGGGAACGAGGGAATAGGGTGAGACTTATCTCACAGCTTTCAAAGAGTTTTATCCTTTATTATAAGCAATCCTTGTAGTTATAAATGGTTTAAAAAAAACTTGAACATCAAGTGGAAGAATAACAGATGAATAAAATAGAACAAACGGTTGAAGAGTACTTGTCAAACCCAACCAAACTGTACCAAGATTGGTATACGGGATTCAATCAGATTGAAACTGAAGAAAAGCAGTACGCTATTAAGGTTGGCGTTTCTATTCCGCCGGTTGATAAAATCAAAGCACTTTTTGACGACTGGTTCAATGAGAGTCAAAAATTCCTCAAAGACAAACTTTGTGGTGAATGGGCATATTGCCAAAAAAAAGAGGAATTTGCTCAACATGAAGCCCAGTCAATTGCAATATTGGCTGATTTTTTATCCCTAATTTCCCCTATTCCGATTAATACAATTGCAACCGCCACGATATTGCGTGTTGAAAAATACTTAGATCGTCTTTGTGAATGTGAGTAGGTTATTATGATGAATGAAGATGATTTCAAGAAAGCGATCCAAGAAGCACTTGAACAAGCAACCGTTAAAGTGTGTACCTCAACGGGATTTAAAGGAACCGGCTTCTTTATCACGCCAGATGGTTATATTTTAACCGCATGGCATTGTATCGAAAAAGAAGCTTCAATTGTTTCTTTATCTTCATCTCCTGTTACAATATCTTCCATTACAATTAAGAGTGACTATTACGGAAAAGAGTTTCCAAAAGCCCAACTTGACAAGGAGAAATCTAATATCGACATGGATATTGCTGTTATAAAAGTCGATTATTCTCCTAAAAGGTATGTCCCTTTGGGGCTTATTGAGAAAAAACATAGAAATGATGAAATCATCAGTCTAGGTTATCCGGCAGGATACATTGAGGGGAGGGATAAGATAGGAGTGTATTCCGGCGAAATATCACGGCTATTTAATGATGATAACACTGTTGAAGTCAGTGGTAGTATTCAAGGAGAAGGGCATAGTGGCGGACTGGTATATCATTATCATACCCATCGCGTTATTGGAATGGTAACCGAATTATACAAAAAAAACACCATGCCAAATGCCGGATGCGCGGTAAAGTTTGATTTTTTGTTGAGGGGACTTGGGTTTGAAACCAATGATGAAGTTGCTAAAGATTGGGACGATCATTTAAAGCAAATTGAACAACAAAGGGTTTCTAATATTATACCAGTCAATACGCGATATGAATTACCGCTTCAAGATTATGAATATGATGTTTTTCTGAGTTATAGAGATTATGGCATCAGTGGAAAATGGGTGCTTGAATGCTTTAAGCCGTTATTGGAACACTGCTTGGAAGATGCGTTAGGAGAACGACCTCAAATTTTTTATGCCAAACAAGAGAACGAAACTATTTTGCCTCCCTATTCAGAAAAATTGGCCTATTCACGGTGTTTGATCCCTATGTGGTCTCCCGCATACCTTGAATTGCCTTGGTCATTCTACGAATGTTCTACATTCAAACAGAGAACACCTGCAAATCATCATAAATTCATTTTTCCGGTTGTTATATGTGATGGGCATAAATTTGACAAATATGAGTTTACTCACAATATTTCAAATCGGTTTGATTGCCGAAACTACATTTATCGACCAGAGGTTTTCAATCAATCTCCAAAACAGATGGACTTGCACGATAAGATAAGAGAATGGGTTGAGGAAGTCGTCAAAGCAATAGAATCAGTTTCCTCTTGGAAACCGCAATGGATTGAAGAAGCCAGCATGATTGCTAAAGATTTTAAACATGAAGAGCCAAAGAAAGAATTTTTATTACCCAAAATAATCAAACGAGATGAATGAAAATGGGAGAAGTCATCACTTTTTATTCCTATAAAGGCGGTGTTGGTAGGACGATGGCATTAGCTAATGTGGCTGTGCTTCTTTCTAAATGGCAATATAAAGTCCTGATAGTTGATTGGGATTTGGAAGCACCCGGACTAGAATTTTTTTTCAAAGGCTTTTTGAATTTAGATGAAGTGATTGAAAAAAAAGGGATTATTGAACTGCTGTGCGATTTTTCAAATAAAACAACGCAATCAGCATTCTCACCGACATGGAAAGATTTATATCTTGAAATCTCAATAACCGAAGACTCAATGCCATTACATTTTATAACCGCCGGTCAAAGAGATAAAGTAGGTGACTATTTTAGCAAAGTAAGTGGGCTAGATTTGGAAGCATTTTATTCTGATAAAAATGGTGGATTTTTCATTGAATCTTTACGAAATGAATGGAAGCAAGCATATGATTTCATCTTGATAGATAGCCGAACCGGTATTACTGATCTTGGGGGCATTTGTACGGTTCAGTTACCCGATATTTTAATGCTTCTTTTTACGGCGACTGATCAAAGTTTACAAGGCACTGTTGAAGTTGCTAAGCATGCTAACTTAGCGCGTCATGAATTACCCATTGATCGCTATACGCTTTTATCGGTGCCAATACTGAGTCGGTTTGATGCTGGAGAAGAATTTAAAATTTCTCAAGAGTGGTTAAACCGTTTTGATGAAGCACTTTCAGAAATATATGCGTATTGGCTTCCGACTTCAATTAAGAGACGTGAGTTTATTGAAATTACCAAAATATCCTATTTAGCTTATTTCAGTTTTGGTGAAAAATTACCGGTGCTAGAACAAGGTACAAGAGATCCCCAAGGACTAGGATATACTTACGAAACCATTTCGGCATTGATTGCTCATAAATTAGCATCAATTGAATATTTAATTGATAAGCGGAGTGATTTTGTTAATGCTGCTGTAAATAGGGTACCTTTAGATGCTTCTACATTCAAATTGCAACCACCTTATCCAGCTAAAAATAAAACAATAAAACGAATACTGAAGATATTTAATATCATTGAAAAATTCGATAATCTCCTATTCATTATTGTGTTTACAGCATTTGTTATATTAGGATTTGAAAATTTTATAATAAATAATCAACAAGATAGCCAAAGAATAAGAAGCAAAGCTGATCAAGCCTTCGTAGAAGGTAGGTATAATGACGCTAAATCCTTAGTAAAGAATGTAAGCGAGCCTTACGCTAAAACAATGATGGTGGCAATTAAAGAAGTTGAAAGAGCTACTTTTATTAATGAACAGACACTATCATCACCTTCGCAAGAGGCTCAATTGTTAATGTTTCTGCAAAATGCAAATAATGCTTTACAGACTTTTCGATTAAGCACACCTCAAAACGATAATGCCGTGTTGTGGGCAAAAAAGATGTTGGAAATAGAAGAAAAAAATGTTGCTGCTAAGAACATTTTAACAAGGATTATTGACCAATATTTAAAAAAGTATGGTCGTCCAAACAAGCAATTACAGCTAATACAAAAGTTAAACACACCAGTGCTACCACAAACACAATTAAAGGATTATGCAACTGATGAACAGCGTTTGCGGATTACAGTATTGTTAGGAGAAAATTATTGGTCAGACTAACCCAGTCATTTATCTTCGTGGTACATCGCGCCCTCTCATGCGTGGTTCAAAAAAAATGGACTCAACCATTTCTCGTTCCCAAATTCCATTTGGGAATGACTTCTGCAACGCTAAGCAAAGCCAGTTAATAAAGGATTGATAATCATTTAGGAGAAAAAAATATGCTCAATCAAGAACAAGAAATGATTTTAAAAGAACTACCCATGTTTATGCGAAATAGCCCAGATTTTCGGAAAGAAGTGTTATCGATCACCCGTCTTCATTTTGCCGATAAAGTCGAAACGGAGAATCGTTTTGAACGCATGATGGAGGTACTCCAAGAGCAGAACCAAAAGCTCGATCAGAAGATGGAAGATGATCGCAAACTGGGGGCGGAAAATGAACGGCGTTGGAAAGAAAACGATCGACGTTGGAAAGAAAACCAGAAGGAACTGGTTGCATTGCATACTGCCCTCCAAGAGCAGAACCAAAAGCTTGATCAGAAGATGGAAGATGATCGCAAACTGGGGGCAGAAAATGAACGACGTTGGAAAGAAAACGAACGACGTTGGGAAGAAAATGAGAAGAAACTGGAGACATTGACTACTGCCCTCCAAGAGCAGAACCAAAAGCTTGATCAGAAAATGGAAGATGATCGCAAACTATGGGCGGAAAACGATCGACGTTGGAAAGAAAACCAAAAGGAACTGGCAGCATTCCATATTGCCCTCCAAGAGCAGAACCAAAAGCTTGATCAGAAGATGGAAGATGATCGCAAACTGGCGGCGGAAAATAAGCAGCAATGGGAAAAAAAATACGAGGAACGTGCAGCATTGCTTAAAACATTACAAGGGCTAGACAAAAAGTTTGAGCGGAAGTTTGATCAAACTTTAGGGGCATTAGGTACACGTTGGGGTTTACATTCAGAAGCCTCTTTTAGAAATGCACTGGCCGGCATTTTAAAAGACTTTTCAGATGTCGAAGTCCTCAATGTCAATGAATATGATCATGAAGGAGTCGTGTTTGGACATCCGGATCAAATCGAGTTAGACATTGTTGTTCAAAATGGGCAATTGATAGTTTGTGAAATTAAATCATCTATGAATAAATCCGATATATATACTTTTGACAGAAAAGTGCGTTTTTATGAGAAAAAACAAGGGCGTACAGCTAATCGGATGATAGTGATATCACCTATGCTTGAGAGTGCCGCACAGCCTGTGGCAAAAAAACTGGGTATAGAAGTTTATTCTTATGCTGATGAGGTGAATTTGGATTAAGATAGAATTTACGCACTAAAAAATAAAATCCCTTATAAATCAATAATTTAAAAAATCATGATGTCATCAATTGCTTATGGGGTATTTCTCGTTCCCAAACTCCGTTTGGGAATGACTTCCGCAACGCTCCGCGTTGCCAGTTAAAAAGGATTGATAACCATTGTGTTTGGCGAACGTTTGTACCGCCAAGCCCAAAACTGATAGCTGGACCAAAAACGGGGTCCCTCAGAACACCAACCATCAATTCCCGCCCATTATGTGAACGGTACATCGGTTCGATAGTCATCATGACTTCATCAATATCTGGATGCTTTTGTTTAATCCGCTTTTCCATGTCTCGATAGTGATGCGCTACTTCTTGGACACTATTAATATTTAATCTGACACCGCCAATATCGGATTTATGGCTAAATTCAGACATATTGATTTTTAATACCACTGGAAAGCCCATCGTTTCGGCTGCAACAATTGCCTCTTTCGCATTTGAAACCTTAATGGTCTGAGTCACAGGAATACGAAAAGCCGCTAGAATCGCTTTAGACTCTTGTGTGGTCAATATTTGACGGCCTTCAGCTAAGATTCGCTCAATAATCAGCCGGGCACCGTCAACATCTGGTTGCGCTTCTTCTTCATTGGGTGAAGGTATTTGCTTGAGTAATTTCTGGTTTTGATTATATTTTGCCAAAAATGAAAAGGCATCAACACCCATTTCCGGCGTATTAAAATGAGCCACTCGACTGCTGGCAAATAAATCCCGTCCTTCTTGTACACGGTTGCCACCCGTCCAAGAAGCCAAAACGGGTTTTTTGCTATTTTTAGCAGCCTCAATAATCAATTGGGCGACTTGAGTCGGATTAGTCATTGCTTGCGGCGTTAAAATATTCAATACACCATCAATATTATCGTCTTTTAAGCAAACGTCCAGTGCTTGTTTATAACGCTCTGGTGTCGCGTCACCTAAAATATCAACCGGATTGCCCTGTGACCAATGTTCGGGTAAAAACTGATTGAGTACAGTTATAGTGCTTTCACTTAATTCAGCCATTTTAACACCAACATATTCCGCCCGGTCAGTACTCATCACGCCCGGACCGCCGGCATTGGTGATAATTGCTAAACGGTTTTGTTTTACCACATAATTATTTGCAAGAACGCGAGCGGCAGTAAATAATTGAGATATACTATAAGCTCTAACAACACCGGCTCTTTCAATAGCTGCTTCAAACACATCATCACCACCAATCATTGCGCCAGTATGGGACATAGCGGCTTTACAACCCAATTCATAACGGCCAGATTTAATCAAAATGACATGCTTTAAGCCGGCTGCGGCTTTTAATCCGCTTAAAAATCGACGGGCATCACTGATTCCTTCAAGATAAAGTAGTATGCCAGTTGTTTTGCTGTCCATTGCTAAAAAATCAAGAATTTCTCCAAAATCAATATCTGCGGCACTGCCTATAGATACAACTGTTGAAAATCCGATGCCTTGTGATTGCGCCCAGTCAATAATCGCTGTACAGATGGCGCCTGATTGTGAAACGAGCGCTAAATGTCCATCTTGAACCGTACCATATCCAAAAGTGGCGTTAAGTTGTCCGCTAGGGCGTATGATGCCCAAACAGTTCGGTCCGATAATGCGAATGTCGTAACGATGAGCAATATCTAATACTTTTTGTTGTAGTCGTTTTCCGGCATCCCCTACTTCACTAAAGCCAGCAGTGATAATGATGATGGCTCCAACGCCTTTCTTTCCACATTGAAGAACAATATCGGGCACTGTAGAGGCAGGTGTGGCGATAATGACTAATTCTATGGTATCAAAGATGGAGTCAATATCCGGGTATGTTTTAAGTCCGAGTAGTTCTTCGTGTTTGGGGTTAACGGGATAGAGTTTTCCTTTGAAGCCCGCTTCCTGCATATTTAATAGTAATCGATAGCCAACGCTTTCTTCTCGTTCTGATGCGCCAACAATAGCAACCGTTTTTGGCGCAAAAAAGCGATTGAGGTAATGGGGTCCCATTGTATGATTCCTTTTGTTTTTTTCATTCCTAAAGTAAGTCAGCAATTCCGGTGATTTATAACATATTGATTTGTAAGGATATTTTATAATTTTTCGTAAAATGGACAATATAAAATCCTTTATAATCTTATACTTAATCCAAAATAGACGGGGAGTAACTGAGTTTATTTTTCCGATATTGAATTTGGTTCCCTCTTTATATCCGAAAGGTAAATAAGGACTTTTTATACCAAAGCAACCAGTGCCATTGTGATAATAGTATAATTCTTTTGAATCATTTGTGAATCTACCAGCACATATTAATCTCATTAATGTGTCATTTTTTGAGTATTTATAGCCTGATATATTGATCCAAACAGGAACCCTTTCATTCCTGACTAATTCGTTTACTACATCATCAATATTTTCATATCGAATGATTTTTCCGTCATCTTCAGGATATTTCTCAAAATCTCCAGAGGCAAGATCATCATTAGCCCTATTCAGTTGAAGTTCATATTTAAAGTCATAAACCAATTTTTGTGTTATATAATATTGCCCAAAATGAACGGCTTTAAAACAGGCAATCTCCAACCAAGTTTGAAATAATAATTTGGTGTCTTTCAGTTTCATTTAGAGGTTCTTTTCTATCCTATCTCAATTCGGAGGTAGAGTGGTTTGATTTTATCCACACACAGTAACCTAATAGCAAACATCAAAGGAAACTCTCATGACAAATCAGACAGGTAGGAGTAAACTTAGCAGTCATTATGCCTTTTTTAGGATACCGTTATTAGTTGGAAAGGAGGATAATCAACAGCTATGAGCCGCATGGCGATGCAAGATTTTCAAACAAATTCTAACCGTAAATGTTCGGCTTTTGCAGGTTTTGGGTTTTCTTTTGACAATTAAAGTTCTGCGTAGTAATCCCAATATTGTCTTCCGAACTTTTCTAACGACGTTTTTTCAAAAAACGCAGGTGGCTCAGAATTTATTTTTATGAACATCTAATTTACAATGGTTCGGACAATTTTTGAAAAATTAGCATTCTACATTTTGTAAATAATTGAAATTATAGGGTTTTTTATATTTTAAGGTTTTTTATATTTTGAGGTAAAAATAAAAAAAGTCCTTTAATAACAATAAGTTACAAAAACGGTTTGAACCATTGAATAAATATCATTAATAAATATGATTAAGCTTAAAAACTATCAATCAATAAGCAAAAGTAGGATATCATGAAACTTCAGATTGTTCAAGACGATGGCACTTATCAAATACAGCGCGTCGATTTGCAGAGCGTTACCATTAACGGAAAAGTCTATTCACACAGTATTATTGTTATGCCAGAATCTATCAATGAGTGGGCAGTTCCGCGTTTTGAAGCATTGAACGTGGCACATTTTCAAGAATTATGTGCCTTACGCCCTGAAGTGGTATTATTAGGAACGGGGAAAAAGATACGTTTTCCAACCCCCGACTTATTAGTCCCTTTGATTAATGAAGGTATAGGAGTAGAAGTGATGGATACACAGGCGGCTTGTCGCACTTATATGATTCTCATGGCAGATGGGCGGAAGGTAGCAGCGGCATTGTTGATGAGTTAATCTCCCGCTTAGCTTATGCCCGATTTCCACTTTCCCCCGTCATCACAGCAGAACCAATTAAATGAGCTAATCGCAATGCTTCAGGTACATGCCCTTGTACAGTGAGACGTTCAAGCACTTTGCCCACAACGTCAGGTTCTCCACCCTGAACCTGAAAATAAAAAGGTTTTTTTTGATAAATAGTTCCCGCTCTATGGAGCAATTCAAGGCGTTTAGTCGTATTGGGCAAATTATTAAGCGCCTTTTGGATAGCTGCCATATTGGGTGGCTTCCGCATGACACAAACGCAGGGGCGTTTCAGATTGATGGCTAATTTGGGTAAATCAATGAGATTAAATCCGCCCACTGCTAAACCATCAATAAGTACCAGATGCACCTGTTCATAAAATTTACTTTGTAAAAGCAAATGGCTCAAGACTTCCGTCGCATCTTCCCCATCTTTCTGTACTTTTCCCCATACCATCCCTTCAAACTGTGTGCCTGCACAGACAACCCCCGCCACATTGACGCACGCCCCTTTTTTATTTTCAAAGGGGGCATCATCAAAGCCGATAACCCGGAATGTGCGATTTTGTTGTAGCCTTTTTTCCAGTGTTTTCATTTATAACATTTACCTTTGGCTCATATAGATCAATAGGTAATATATTAATTTATTAATTGAATCAATAACTTAGTAGTAAATTTTATCTAAATAACTCAAGTTGCCACCTATAATAAAAAAAATAAGTTAAATCAACAGGTTGTTATGCCAGTGCTTGAAATGGAGCAAAAATATTAAATAATGAAATCAATCAGTTACTTAATAGGTAGCAACTCAATGCCATTAACTTAAGCTAGGGCGAACACATAGGTTCGCCCCTACAGTCAATGAATGTGCGGAATTTGTAGGGGAAGACCTGTGTGTCTGCCCTTAAGTTAATGGCATTGAGGTAGCAACTGGGGTGGTGAAAATTGTGAATTGTGAATGAAAATCCAATTCATAAATGAGAGTTTTTTAAATAAATATTTTTTTGGGAATAAAAATGGGATCAACTTTTCGTGAAAAAAAACAGGATTTTCACCACCCCAGATAGCAACTTGAGTTAAATAGCTACATGAAAATAATGCAGATGATAAATGATTATTTATTTGATGAAACGTGATAAAATCGCACTCGTTGTACTTAAATGACAAGCACCTGAGTCGTCACTATATTTCAAACTTTTCTAATTAACTGCCATGTCTGTTTATGTACCTCACTACCAATACGACATTTTTGTCAGCTATGCCCATGTCGATGATATAGCCCTTGAGGGGGCAAAAAAAGGCTGGGTAACTACTTTAATAAATAGCCTTAAAATCCAATTAGCCAAAAAATTAGGCCGCGCCGATGCGTTTTCACTGTGGATGGATTCTGAACTACGGGGCAATAGTGCCGCCACCCCCGAAACACTTGAGCATTTAGAAAAATCTGCTACCTTGGTGCTGATTTTGTCCCCCGGCTATCTAGCGTCACCATGGTGTCATT
>Ga0316190_10003299_pt1 | contig 11735 bp, 8 predicted proteins | sample Eddworburrow2_MG_FD_204929 | JGI IMG/M metagenome (GOLD analysis project Ga0316190, IMG submission 204929) | Coastal sediment microbial communities from Maine, United States - Eddy worm burrow 2 | ecosystem: Environmental > Aquatic > Marine > Coastal > Sediment | place: USA: Maine | collected... | reverse complement strand
AAATGACATTCTGAGGTATTGAGACAAAAGGAGGCCGAGACAAGGAATGAGTGCCTTTTGGAACGAGAAAATTGAGACTCTCCCCCGGGAGGAGCTTGCCGACCTGCAGCTGGAACGTTTGCAGGTGACTCTCAACCGTGGCTACGCCAAAGTCGACTTTTATCGGCAACGGTTCGAGGAACTGGGTTTTCTTCCCGAAGACATCAATTCCATGGAGGACTTAGCCCGTCTGCCCTGCACTACCGTCAATGACTTGGTTGAGCATTACCCTTATGGCCTATTTTCCGTCCCCTTAAAGTCCATTGTCCGGCTCAAATTCTCGACCGCCCCGCGTATACGTCCTCTGGTAATTGGCTATACCCAGCGAGATGTCCAGAATTGGCTTGAAGTGATGGCCCGGCACATGATCGCTATGGGTATTGGGGTCCAGGACATTATTCAGATAGCTTTCAACTATGGGCTTTTCACCGGTGCCTTCACTTTCAACCAGGCAGCAGAATTAATTGGTGCCACCGTAGCTCCCACTTCAATTGCGTCCGCTACCATCCAAATCCAGATTATGCAAGACTTCCGCAGTACAGTGCTCGCCACCTCACCTACTTTTGCCATGCACATTGCAGAGACCAGAGAACGTCTTGGCATTGACCTCGATCAGACTTTTCTCAAGATAGGTCTTTTCGGGCCCGAGGCCATGTCGCCAGATGTTCGTCGCCGTCTGGAAGAGCGCCTCCGCATCCAAGCCTATACAGTTTACGGGGTCAACGAGATGGTGGAGCCTGGTATGGCCGCGGAATGCCAGGAAAAATCAGGACTGCACCTGGCCGAAGATCACTTTTATCCTGAAATTGTCGATCCCGACTCATGCCAGCCTTTGGCTCAAGGACAAGAAGGGGAGTTGGTGATAACAACCCTCACCAACGAAGGATATCCACTTATCCGTTTCCGGACTGGTGACATTACACGTCTGGACTTTAGTCCTTGTCCCTGCGGTCGCACGGGGGTCAGAATGGCCCCGCCATTGAGCCGTTCGGACGATCTGTTCATGGTGCGCGGCATATCCATACACCCGAAACAGGTGGAACGGTTGCTAAGGGAGGCTGCACCAGAGGTTGAGAGCTATCGAATCATCGTTCGTAAACGCGATGGTCTCAATGATCAACTTGAATTACAGGTGGCTTATCCCGAGAACTATGTTTCTGAGTGGTACCACACCCATGCACTTGCCGACGATATTAGAGCTCATTTGAGAAGGGCTCTTGGCCTGGGCGTCAAGGTCAAGCTCATGGAGGCGAGTAACCTCGCGGAAGATGCGGGTCGAGTTGTGTTTGAAGATTGAGCAATGCTGCATGGTTGTAGATCCTATTGCCTACACTAGCTCAATCCCCAAATCCGAAATTCGAAACTGGGAACCCACCCGAAGGGTGGGAGTCCGAAGGACAATATCGAATATCGAAACAGTTTTCAAATTTTCAAAATTCAAATGACCAAAACCAAATATCTTCAGTATTATTCAACTTGTTTTGAACATTCGAGCATTGAGTAATTCGGATTTGTTTCGAGCTTCGTGCTTCGAAACTGGGGCCCCGCCCGAAGGGTGGGGAGTCCGCAGGACAATTTCGAATTTAATACTTCATGTCATTCTTTGGTGAGCACCATTTGTAACACCTAATTTCGCTATTCTGGAGACGGACCGATGAACCGCAATTTCATGCCGAATATTTCTACCGAGGAAGAACTTCTTACCTTGCAGTTAGACGGTCTTCGCTGGACAGTGCGCCACTCATACCAGAACTCACCTTTCTATCGTCAGCGGTTGCAGAAAGCTAACATCACTCCGGATGACATCAACTCTATGGATGATTTGATCCGCCTGCCCTTCACCACGGCCGATGACCTACGGGAGGGCTATCCCTTTCCCTTGCGGGCCGCACCCTTTGACCAGATTGTCCGCATTCACGCTTCTTCGGGCACCACTGGCAAACGTAAGGTGCTTTGCTATACCCAGAAGGACATCGACGACTGGGCCGACATGTTTGCCCGCTGTTATGAGATGGCAAACCTTTCTGAGGAGGATCGTGTGCAAATCGCAGTGGGCTATGGCCTCTGGACTGCCGGTGTCGGTTTTCAGTTGGGGTGCGAGAGATTTGGTGCCATGACCGTGCCGGTAGGCCCAGGAAATACTGAAATGCACTGCGAGATGCTTGTGGATCTACAAAGTACAGTATTCTGCGCCACTGCTTCCATGGCACTCCTTATGGGGGAAGAGGTACAGCGGCGCAACCTGGGCGACCAAATTGCACTTACCAAAGTCATCTTGGGGGCGGAGCGCCACAGCGAGTCAATGGACCGACGTATCAAGGAGCTTCTTGCTGTTGACGACGTCTTTGACATCCCGGGCCTCACTGAATTGTACGGTCCCGGCACCGGTCTCGACTGCGGTAAACACGAGGGCGTTCACTATTGGGCTGATTATTACATCCTGGAAATCATTGACCCGGACACCCTCGAGCCGGTTGAACCTGGGGAGATGGGCGAAATGGTAGTCACAACTTTGCGAAAAGAAGGTGCTCCTCTCATTCGTTACCGCACTCGGGATCTGACCCGGCTGATTCCCCAACCATGCTCTTGCGGCAACCCCTTGCCCATGCATGACCGAATTCTTGGACGTTCAGATGACATGTTCATTGTCCGGGCCGTGAATATTTATCCCGGCCAGATTGATCACGTTCTGTCGCAAGTTCCAGAAATAGGCAGCGAGTACCAGGTACACCTAGAACGTCGAGAGGACGGGCGAGATTATATGACCCTCAAGGTGGAGAGGCGGCCGCGATTCGATGCCGATCAGAACAAAGCGATCGCGGACCGTATTGCCCGCGACATCCGCCAACACATCTTGGTGAGTGCTGAAGTTGAAGTCTTGGATCACTCCGCCCTGCCCCGTACTGAACGCAAGAGCAAACGGGTCTTCGATCATCGCCAGTAAACTTGGCAATTCACATTTGTCATTTCACATTTGTTATTTTTAGTGTATTTATCTCTTAGCTCCCAGATATCATCATCGACGGATAGAGACTCTATCCTGGGATTTCAACAAAATAAACATTCACCTTTCAGCATTGATCTGACCAACAAGTTAGACCAGCAGTCCCAAATTTTTAGATAAGTCAAACCTAGACTTAGCAATGAAAAATGCGAAATGTGAACTGAGAAATTACCAGGGGAGGTGATACTGAACTGACTAGGGATGTGTACTTATAATTCTATAATACTATCCAAAAAGGGAGGTTTTAGTATGAACACGTGGAGAAAGATTCTGGTTTTGCTCTGTGCCATCACTATAGCTTTCTCATGGGGATGCGGCAAAAAGGAGGAACCTGTTTCCAAAGAACCTATCAAGATTGGGGCCTTTTTCGCACTCTCTGGTCCTGCAGCCTTCATCGGTGCCCCCACTCAACTGGTGGCGGAGATGGTGGTTGACAAGATCAACAAGGAAGGTGGTATCAACGGGCATCCTCTTGAACTTGTGATCGGCGATACCGAAAGCGATCCCACTAAGGCAATTATGGTGGCCAAACGGCTGGTGGAGAACGAAAAGGTCGTGGCCCTCATCGGCCCCACCCGCACAGGCACAGGCATGGCAGTGAAGAAATATCTGGAAAGCAAACAGATTCCCACTGTCATGACGGTTGGCGGTGATCCGGTGATCATGGAGGGGGTACACGGTGGTAAGAACTTCGGTACTGCCAAATTTATTTTTAAGTCACCGCAACGAAGCTCGATAGCTGTGAAGAAAATTTACCTTTACCTCCAGGCCAACGGCTATCGCAAGGTAGCCCTTATAACAGCGTCTGACGGGTTCGGCCGAGATGGGAAGCGTTGGCTTACCAAACTGGCCGCCCAATATGGACTGGAGATCGTTGCGGATGAATCTTTTGAGCCCAAAGACGCTGACATGACGACTCAGCTGACAAAAATTAAAAGCACTGATGCTCAGGTTATCGTCTGCTGGACCATCGGCCCGGCTGGATCAATAGTTGCCAAGAATGTCAAACAGCTGGCTGTCAAACTGCCGCTGGTGCAGTGCCACGGACTACCTGATCCCAAGTACATCGAGCTGGCAGGCAGCGCTTCCGAAGGCAATGTCATGCCCTCCACCAAGTTGATGGCGGCAGATCAACTCCCGAAGGCTGACCCGCAGAGGCAACTTATTGCTGATTTTGTTCATCTTTACAATGAAGTGTATGATTACGACAAACAATTTCCCATCAACGCCCACTCGGGCTACGCCTGGGATGCCATTTATATATTGGCGAACGCCATGAAAAAGGTCGGAACCGATCCTGTAAAATTGAGAGCTGCCATTGAGCAGACTACAGACTATGTGGGTATTAGTGGCATCTACAACATTACTCCGGAAGACCACAATGGCCTCGACACCGACTCCATGATAATAGTCCAGATCGAGAAAGGTCAGTGGAATTTGGTCTATTAAAGCAAAAAAAACAGTTCCGGCCTGGTCTATGCGAAGATAGGTCGGCTCATCCTTAAAACTTACAACAGAAAACGGGCGCTTGAAACCTGGTGCTAAGCGGGTCTCGGCGCCCGAATACTTTCTAGCCGTTCGACCTCCCACAATCCTTTACGACACCAATTCGTGAAACATCCGGGCTAGTGACAAGTGCTGGATTTAGTGCCCAAGTTGGCAGATCCATTCCCTTGACATCATCATTGAATTGCATCTACAGTGATCGGGGATTGTAGAATGCGGATTGCGGATTTCTACTAGAAGATATTTTTGACATTGGCCTGCATATATTTTTATTGAAAGCACAAGATTGATCATCAGTGACATACCCTTGGTCTTCGTTTTTAAATCTAAAATCTGAAATCTAAAATCTAAAATGGGGAGGCCCTCATGCCCAGTAAAGTATTTGCCATGGATTTGCGGACCAGTTTGCAGGAGAACCTTTACGTCAAGCTGGATCGGTTGCTGGATGTAGCTGGCTTTGATGAAATTATCAAAGAAAGGCACCTCATTGCCATTAAGCTCCACTTTGGAGAGAAGGGCAATACGGCTTACATCCCACCCACTCACCTCCGTCACTTAGTGAATAGAGTTTATAACTTGGGAGGAAAACCGTTTCTTACTGACACGAATACACTTTATGTGGGAACGCGGACCAACAGCGTGGACCACCTCACTACAGCCATTGAAAATGGGTTTGCTTATGCTGTGGCCGGCGCTCCTCTCACCATTGCTGACGGTCTGAGAGGCAACTCTGAGGTGGCCGTACCAGTAAATCTGCCGATTTATGAAGAAGTCTACCTGGGTTCCGACGTGGTACAGGCGGACGGACTAATTAGCGCCGCCCACTTCAAGGGACACGAACTTGCAGGGTTTGGGGGCACTATTAAGAATCTCGGCATGGGCTGTGCCTCCAGAAAAGGAAAACTTGCCCAGCATTGCGAGATTTCACCCGAGTTCGACTCCAAAAAGTGTATCGGCTGTGGCGAATGTGTGGCTCATTGTCCTGCAGACGCCATTGAACTGCGCAAGAAAAAGGCCAAGATGGATGCCGAAAAATGCATCGGCTGCGGTGAGTGTATAGCGGTGTGCCCGGAGGAGGCTGTCTCCATCCCTTGGGATAGCGACACGGCCCGCTTCCAAAAAAAGATGGTGGAATACACGGTGGGAGTCCTCAAAGACAAGGAAGACCGTGCCTTCTACCTGAACTTTGTCACCAAAGTAACTCCCCAATGTGACTGCTATGGCTTCAGCGACGTTCCATTGGTCAAAGACCTGGGCATATTAGCCAGCAGGGATCCGGTGGCAATCGATCAGGCTGCTGTGGATCTGGTCAATGCCCAGCCAGCCCTGGCTGACTGTTGCCTCGAGACTAACAGAGGGCCTGGTGAGGATAAGTTTCGCGGCGTCTATCCCCACATTGATTGGTCCATCCAGTTGGGTTATGCAGAAGAGGTGGGACTTGGCAGCAGAGATTACGAACTCATTTACGTATAGGTAACCCCATGTCTCAATATGATACCGTGATCCTGGGTGCCGGACCTGGAGGTTATGTCGCCGCCATTCGAGCCGCCCAACTGGGAGCTAAGGTCTGCATTATTGAAAAAGAGCTGGTTGGTGGCACCTGCCTCAACTGGGGCTGCATTCCTACCAAGGCCATGTACAAATCCGCTGTGCTTTTCGAGCAGATGCGCAAGGCCGAAACATTTGGGCTGAGTTGCGACCGGCCTCGCGCTCATCTAGACAAAATTGTCAGCCGCAACCAGCGGATCGTTGCAGAGCTTAGAGAGGGGGTTGAGCGACTATTCAATAAAAACAAGGTCAACCTGATCATGGGGGAAGGGTACGTCAAGGGACCTGGTGAGGTTGAGGTGACAACCACTAATCATGGTAAGCAGACCATTCGCGGCAAACAACTCATTATTGCTACCGGTTCTCAGCCTCTCGCCCTCGATTTGCTTCCCTGGGATCAGCAGAAGGTACTTAATACCCGAAGCATGCTGGAATTGAAGCGAATTCCCAAAAGCCTCTTTATTGTGGGCGGCGGTGTCTCTGGCTGTGAGTTCGCTCTTCTTTTCAGCGCCCTTGGCTCTACTATTCACATGACAAAGCGCAGCAAAGAGCCCATAAAAGGTCTTGATCGGGATATTAACAGCGGCTTGATTCGAGCACTCAAAAAACGAAAAGTTAAACTGCATCTTGGAGATCCTCCTGAGGCTGCAGTTCACACTGAATCAGGCGTGAGGCTAACGCTTCAATCAGGTAAGCAGATTGAAACCGAAATGGTCCTGGTCACAGTGGGGCGTTCTCCGGTCTCTCGGGGGATAGGATTAAACCGACTTGGCCTTGACTTGAAAAACGGTTATGTCCAGGTAAATCAACACTGCCAGACAAATATGGAGAGGGTTTACGCCATCGGAGATGTTACGGGTAAGCAGGAACTAGCTCACTTTGCTTCCCATCAGGGAATAGTTGCCGTGGAGCATGGATTGGGCGAGCAGGAAGCTGCAGTTGACGAAGATGCTGTGCCCGTTGCCATCTTTACCAGTCCTGAGATTGCCAGCGTCGGACTTACTGCCCAGCAATGCGAAGAGCGATCCATTGGTTACCTCGAGGGCTCCTTTCCTTTTCGAGCCCTCGGCAAATCCCACGCCATTGGTGAAATTGATGGCTTTGTCAAAGTAATTGCGAGGAAAAAGGATGAACGCATAATCGGCATCCATATCATCGGGCCGGATGCCAGCACCTTGATTGCTGCATGCAGCGTGGCGCTAACCAAGGGTGTGACCCTCAAGGAGATGTCCAAGACCATACAGGCTCACCCTACGGTGGCCGAGGCCTTGTGGGAGGCGGTGGAAGACGCACGGGGTCTCTCCATTCATAAGTTGGATCTGGGACTTTGAGGCAGCTAGCAGCAGACAGCGGGCAGCGGGCAGTCAATAGGTCATTACGCTCCGCGCCTTAGCGCTTCGCTGTCATAAGGGCTGCGCCCGTCATTGAGTCATTAAGTCTCAACAATAAATGACCATTAATGACAGCGCAGCGTAGTGACGGCCACCTTCCGTGGCCTAATGACCCAATGACTAACGGCTAATGACAAATTACCTGCAAAATGGCTGGATCGTTAACCTCGGTCAGGCCAAATACCTCGAGATACTCGACCTGCAGCGGGAACTGGTCAAGCTCCGCCAGGGGCAGAGCATTCCCGACACTCTGCTCCTGGTAGAACACGAGCCGGTAATCACCTTGGGTCGACGTGGAAGTACAAGCAACATTTTGTCCTCTTCTGAACAGCTTGCTTCTCAGGGGATAAAAGTGCGCCAGGTTGAAAGAGGAGGAGATGTCACCTACCATGGCCCCGGGCAGTTGGTAGGCTATCCGGTGATCGATCTGGCCGCAAGGAAAATTGGGGTCCGCCAGTTTGTCGACTTGCTCGAAGAAACCATAATCTTGACTCTGGCCGACTTTGGCCTCCGCGCTGGGCGGCTGTCACAACACCGTGGGGTCTGGGTTGAAAACCGTAAAGTTGCTGCCCTCGGGGTTGCAATTAAACGATGGGTTAGCTTTCACGGCTTTGCCCTGAATGTCTCTCCCAACCTGGATCACTATTGCCACATTAACCCCTGCGAGCTTCAACATGAGCAAGTGACATCAATGGCACGTCTTTTGGGAAAGGCACCGAGCATGGCAGAGGTGACCAAAAAGCTGCTGAACTATTTCATTGGACTCTTTCCTGGGGAGTGGCGAGAGGTTTCGCCTGCAGAAGTCTTCAGGAGAGTTCCGGCTGAGCTGACTTTAAATATAGCTTAATAGCTTCTGTCTTTGACCGTGGGAGCGGCTTTCCCCGTCCTGAGCTTGTCGAAGGGCAGCCGCGATTATGAAGTCGTGGCTAGAAAGTTACTCCCACAATGTAGTGAACTGTAAATTACACTGTTAGAGGAGATCTCATGACAAACGGGACTTTGAAAATCAGTCAAGATCACGTCTGGGTGCAGACCAACGGAGAAGGTGCACAGGTAGGAATTTCCGATTTTGCCGCTGAAGCTCTCGGCAGCATCATTTATGTGGAACTCCCAGAGGTCGGCGATGAAGTAACCAGGGGCGACAGCTTCGCGGCAGTGGAATCCGGCAAAGCCAGTGTAGAACTCCCTGCGCCCATATCAGGCCACGTTCTCAAAGTGAACGAAGAGCTCGAAGACGCTCCAGATCTGATAAATCAAGACACCTATGGCAAGGGCTGGATAGTCGTCCTAGCTATAAAGGACGCCACGGAACTTGACGAACTCATGAGCAAACCTGACTACGATTTATTTGTAGCAGGCGCAGCTGAAGGCTAATTTCCTCCCGCCTCATGCAGCCCTCAGTGGCAGTCTTTCTCGTTGACATGCACCATTTGGTTGCATTAACGTAAAAATAGTTGATATTTCAAGTTCCACCTCGTTTTGGAGGCTTTATACCTTTCCCCACTGAGCTTCAGGATCACTAACCGCAACCATAGGCTTCATCTCTCCGGAGGTAGTCCTGAGGGACTTTCCTCTCTCCTTAGAGAGTAATAATGAACGGGGAGGCTATTATGAAAAAGCTATTTATACTAGTGGCAGCAGTGTTTCTCTTTTCTGTTCAACCTGCACTGTCGACAGAACTTACTATTTTGACAGAAAATCTGCCGCCCTTGAACTATGTAGATAACGGCGTTCTGGTTGGTCCTTCTGTTGACATAGTTAGAGAAATTCAGAGAAGGGTAGGATCCCATGAGGAAATCAAGGTTTATCCATGGACAAGAGCCTACAAAATGGCTCTGGAAGAGGAAAATGTTGTATTGTTCAGTATGACTTTTACCAAAGTACGTTATGACAAATTCAAATGGATTGGTCCGGTAGCGAAGAAAAGAGATATTCTGGTCGCCAAGAAGGGTTCAGGTATAAGAATTAACAGCCTGGAAGATGCCAAAAAAGTAAACCGCATTGGCACGCTTCGAGACGATACCAGAGAGCGCTTGCTCAAGAGTCACGGATTTACCAATCTTGAACCTGTTTCTGATGAACAGATGAATGCTCAAAAGCTTGATCTCGGGCGGATAGATTTATGGACGTACAAGAAACCGGGATTACGAACTGTTTGTGACTTGGCCGGGGTTGATTATAATGAAATGGAGGAAGTCTACAATCTCCGGGAAATCGATGTCAGCATTGCTTTTTCGAAGAAAACGTCAGATTCAATTGTACAAAAGTGGAGAACTGCTTTTAACCAAATGGTAGCTGATGGAACAATAATGAAAATTCGCAAGAAATGGAATAACAGAATACCAGATGCTCCATTTCCAGAGCTTGAAGACAAACCCTAGAACTCAAGCCTTAAAAAACACCCACCAAGACCTTGCCAACGTTTGGCTGGCGCAGTAGAATTGTGCCATGCAAAACGGCTCCCCAACAAAACCCTCTCAAAAAGTCAGTAGCATCAGCCGTCGTTTCAGTTACGCCTTGATTGGCGTAGTGACCTTAATGTTAGTGGGCTTTGCTGCGTTCGCCATATTTTTCAATATTTCCAAGATGGAAGGTGAATTAGCAGAAAGATTGAACAACTCTTTGGAACTTGCTCAGATAAGTTTACCAAAACCACTCTGGAATGTTGACAAAGATATTGTCAGAGATTTTATCAAATCCCTATTTTTAGATAAATCAATTGTTTATGCCAAAGTTTTGTGGGGGAATCTCGTCATTACAGAAAGGAAACATGAAAAATTTGAACAAAAAGATTTCTCATATTTTGAATCCTCTTCAACATTCATCGCCAAAACCTCTGATATTGTTTACGCGGGACAGAAAGTCGGGACGATACAACTCGTCATGTCGCGCGAGATCATCAAGAAAGAGCTCATTGTAAATATTAGTGTAATTGTTAACTTAACGCTTGTCATAATTGCTGCTATTTCAGTGACATCTGTTTTCATTACAAGACGCTATATTTCTCGCCCCTTATTAGAACTGCAAAACTCGGCAACGGCTATTGCTCAAGGAGACTTGGAAGCTTTCATTGATACCAGTAGTAGTGATGAGATAGGAAGCCTCGCCAAGGATCTCGATGTCATGCGGGATTCGATCAAGCAGTTATTTGGAGAGCTTAGCGATAGCAAGGATAAGCTGGAGGAGTACAGCCGGACCCTGGAGCAGAAAGTCGAAGTGCGCACCCAAGAGCTGGCTCGCTCGGTGGAGGAACTGAAAGCCCTGGGGGAAGTCAGCCAGGCGGTCAGCTCCACACTAGACCTGCAGAAAGTTCTCGCCACGATAGTTGCCCACGCTGCCGATCTTTCGGGCGCGGAGTCTGGGGCGATCTATGAGTTCAATGAGCCAAGCGAGGAGTTCCAGCTCCGGGCAACACACCGGATGAGTGAGGAACTGATCCAGGCGATTCGAGAGGGTGGGGTCAAACTGGGTGAGACTGCCCTGGGGTGGGCAGGGGTAAACCGTGAAGCGGTGCAAATTCCGGACATCCTGGAAGAGCCAACCTACCCGACCAGCGAGATCATGAAGCAGGAAGGATTCCGAGCCTTGCTCGCCGTTCCGCTGTTTCGCGAAGACAGGCTCATCGGTGGGCTGGTGGTTAGGCGCAGAGCACCTGGCCAGTTCCAAAAAGAAACGGTTGACCTCCTCCAGACCTTCGCCACCCAGTCGGCCCTGGCAATCCAGAACGCACGGCTTTTCCGTGAGATCGAGGCAAAGGGACGAGAGCTTGAGATCGCCAGCAAACACAAATCCGACTTCCTCGCCAACATGAGCCACGAACTCAGAACCCCCCTCAACGCCATCCTGGGCTATACGGAACTGATCCTTGATAAGATTTACGGTGATGTCCCAGAGAATATTCAAGAAGTTCTGGAGCGCGTGGAGAAAAATGGTCGCCATCTCCTCGGCCTCATCAATGACGTCCTCGACCTTTCCAAAATAGAGGCGGGACAACTTGTTCTGTCTCTTGACGACTATTCGATGAAGGAGGTCGTCCATACGGTCTTCACTTCAGTTGAATCCCTGGCAGCTGAGAAGAACCTTGAGTTGAAGGTTTCAGTTGCTCCAGAGGTGGCTCAAGGCAAGGGCGACCACCAGCGCATATCCCAGGTGTTCTTGAATCTTGTCGGCAACGCCATCAAGTTCACCGAGGCGGGAGAGGTCAGGGTCGAGGCCACAGCTTCCGACGACACTTTTGTGATCTCCGT
>Ga0316190_10003298_pt1 | contig 11737 bp, 13 predicted proteins | sample Eddworburrow2_MG_FD_204929 | JGI IMG/M metagenome (GOLD analysis project Ga0316190, IMG submission 204929) | Coastal sediment microbial communities from Maine, United States - Eddy worm burrow 2 | ecosystem: Environmental > Aquatic > Marine > Coastal > Sediment | place: USA: Maine | collected... | reverse complement strand
GTCGCTGCTGCAGGAGATCGGCCGCGAACTGAAGCTGAAGAAGGCGCTGGCGCCGGTGGCGGGCCTTTACGATTTCATACTCATCGACTGCCCGCCCTCGATCAACATGCTGACGGTCAATGCGCTTACGGCCGCCGACGGCGTGCTGATACCGATGCAGTGCGAGTACTATGCGCTGGAGGGCCTCTCCGCGCTCCTGAACACGATCGAGCAGGTGCGCGAAAGCGTCAACCCGCACCTCGAGGTTTACGGCATTCTCCGCACCATGTTCGATCCGCGCATCAACCTGTCGAACGAAGTGTCGATGCAGCTGATCGAGCACTTCGACAAGCAGGTTTTTCGCACCTGCGTGCCGCGCAATATCCGTCTCGCCGAGGCCCCGAGCTTCGGCCGGCCGGTGCTGCTGCACGACCGCTCGTCGCGCGGCGCCATCGCGTACCTCGCGCTGGCCGGCGAAATTCTCCGCCGCGAAGACGCGCGCGTCGCAAAAGCGGTATAGGAACCTCGTTGGGATGAACCGATGACAGCCAGGAAAAAACGACTCGGGCGCGGGCTCGACGCCCTGCTCTCCAGGCCGGTCGCGACCGCGGCTGACAGCGTGGAGCCGGGATCCGACGCGCCGCTCAAACAGATTCCGGTCGACCTGTTGCAGCGCGGCCAGTACCAGCCGCGGCTGGACATTCGCCAGGACTCGCTCGAGGAACTCGCCAACTCCATCAAGGCGCAGGGCGTCGTGCAGCCGATCGTCGCCCGGCCCATCGGCAAGTCGGGCGACACGCAGCGCTACGAGATCGTGGCGGGCGAACGCCGCTGGCGTGCCGCGCAGATGGCGGGGCTCGAATCGATTCCCGCCGTGGTCCGCGACCTGCCGGACGAGGCGGCCATCGCGATGGCGCTGATCGAGAACATCCAGCGCGAGGACCTCAATCCGCTCGAGGAAGCGCGGGCGCTCGACCGGCTGATACGCGAATTCGACCTTACCCACGGGGAAGCCGCGGAGGCCGTCGGCCGGTCGCGCGCGTCGGTGAGCAACCTGTTGCGGCTCCTGGACCTGTCCGACAAGGTCAGGCCGATGCTGGAGGCCCGGCAGATCGAGATGGGCCACGCCCGCGCGTTACTGTCGATCAGCGACGGCGTCCAGCAGCACGACGCGGCGCGCCAGGTCGTGAGCAAGGGCCTGTCCGTGCGCGAGACGGAGCGGCTGGTCAAGCGCATGCTGGCGGGCCCGGCCGAAACGGCGCCGGCGAAGAAGCCCGCAAGTCAGAGCGCCGACATCCGGCGCCTGGAAGTCGAGGTTTCGGAAAAGCTGGGGGCGAAAGTCAGCCTGCAGCACACGCAAAAAGGCGCCGGCAAGCTGGTGATCAGCTACAACAACCTCGACGAGCTCGACGGCATCCTGAAGCACATCCGCTAGGGGCGCTAGGGGGACAGTGACTTAAAGTGCCAGGCATTCGGTCGTCGGTGCCCAGTTAGCCTGGCACTTTAAGTCACTGTCCCCTAATTTCTAATTTGTCAGGCGACTTCGTCGTTGCTGGCCGCGGTCGCCGAATAGGCGCGCCGCACGATATGCGGCAGTACCGCCTCGGAGATGAGGAATCCCTGCAGCTTGTCGCAGCGGATCGTCTTCAGGAACTCGAAGGTCTCCTGGTTTTCGACGCCCTCGGCGCAGACCGCCATGCCCAGGTTATGTGCCAGCCCGGTCACGGCCGCGAGCACGTGGCGGGCGACTTCGTCGTCCTGCGCGCGCTGCAGCGCCGTCGCGTGGATCTTGATCTCGTCGAACGGCAGGCGCTCGAGCATGCTGAGCGACCGGGCCGCGACGCGGAAATTGTCGAGACAGACGCGGAAACCCTGGTTGCGCAGCCGCTTCAGCGTATCGAGGTGGGCGGCATCGGGATCCACGAGATCCTGTTCCACTACCTCGAACGTGAAATTGCTGCACTCGGCGCCATGCTCCCGGACGACTGCTGCGTAGGCACTGGCAAGGCCGGTCCGGCCCAGCTCGCTGGAGGCCAGGTTGACGCAGATATCGAAACCGAGGCCCTGTTCGCGCCATTTCACGATCTGCACGGCGGTCTTGCGGAGCACGAACTCCGTCAGCCGCGGCATCATGTCGTAGGCCTCGACTTCGGGGAGGAACTCGACCGGCGCCAGCAGGCCCTTGTCCGGGTGCAGCCAGCGGATCAGCGCCTCGGCTTCGCGGGTCTGCCACTCGCTGCCGTCACCGCGCTCCACCTTGGGCTGGTAGCGCACGACGAACTGGAACTCGCCGAACGCCTGCTCGATCTCCTCGCGGGTGAACTGCAGCATGCGGCGGCGGCAGCGCTTCAGCACGTCGCCGAGCTGGAAGACGTCGTACTGGCTGCCGAGCCACGAGAAATTCTTGAAGTCGAGCAGTTTTTCGATGAGTTCGGGCCCGACGGCCTGGCTCACCACTGCGCGGTCGGCCGCGATGACGAGCGCGAACGGCACGCGGCCCTGGCGCGCGTCGAGGCGGTTCAGCGTCTCCCGGGTCACGTCGTCCTTGTCCAGCATCACGATGCGGCGCGACTTGCCGGTCATCAGCGCCAACAGCGCTTCCGGGCTGTCAAAGTGGCGGAGCGTCAGGCTCAGCTCGCGCGCGGCATCGCTGACGGTCTTCCTGCCCCGCAGGGATTTGCTCACGATCAACAGCATTGTTCATTCCCGACCTGTTAGCGTACTTTTATAACGCCAATCGCGCCCGGCCGATGTGCGGCAGGTCGCAATGCGCAAAATCGGCAAATCGGGCCTATTTCCCGGAAAAAACCGCGGCTTCGGCCGCCTAAAGTCGAATGCCGGTCGTGTTGCGATGCGGTAAAGGTGCCTCTATAATGCGCGGGCCCAAAACAGGCCCGCCTGACATACCGCAAAATCGAGCGCCACAAGCGACCGGGAGCACCGCTGCATGTGGCGTTTTTAGTGCCGGAGGCTAGTAGAAATGGACCAGCCCGCCGGACGCCGTGGCTACAACACCATTGTCACGGTACTCGCTTTGCAATTGGCTGTCGGGGTGGCCCTGGCCTTGTTGCTCTGGGGGCTGGCGGGAAGCGTAGCGGGCTACTCTGCGCTGCTTGGTAGCTTGATTCTCGTCATCCCGAACGCATTTCTGGCAACGAGGATTGTTTTGGCACGCCGGGATCGCGGGGCACGCGACCTGGTCCGGGCGGCCTGGGCGGGAGAATTGGGGAAACTGGCGCTGACGGTGTTGATGTTCAGCATCGTTTTCGTCACGGTACGGCCATTGGCGGCAGGTTTCCTGTTTGCGGGATTTATCGCCGCGCAGCTGGTGACCTTTGTCGGCTTGCTGCTGCGCGACGCGGGACACGAAGAACTGGACACGGACAACAAGAATGGCGAGTGAAGGCGGACACGGACCGCTAACGTCCGGCGAATACATTTCGCACCATCTGCAAAACCTGCAGGTGTGCAAGTCGGAAACGGGCGAGTGGGTCTGGAACCAGTGTGCGGGCAACCCGATGGCGATCAACGTCGACTCGATGTTCTGGTCGGTATTCCTCGGCCTCATCTTCATCTGGATGTTCCGCTCGGTCGCGAAGAACACCTCCAAGGGCAAACCCGGCAAGCTGCAGGCGTTCGTGGAGATCGTGGTGGATTTCGTCGATGGCAGCGTCAAGGACACATTTCACGGCAAGAGCAGCCTGATTGCGCCGCTGGCACTTACCCTGTTCGTGTGGATCTTCTTCATGAACCTGATGGACCTGGTGCCCGTCGACTGGATCCCGATGCTGTCGAGCCTGGTCGGGATCGAATACATGAAGGTCGTGCCGACTACCGACGTCAACATCACGTTCGGGATGTCGATCGCGGTCTTCATACTGATCATTTTCTACACGATTAAATTCAAGGGCGTCAGCGGCTTCATCGGCGAGCTGACGCTGCACCCGATCGCGCCGCCCACGAAAGGCATTGGCCTGGTCGCGGCGCCGTTCATAATCGCATTCAATTTAATACTGGAAAGCGTGGCATTGCTCGCCAAGCCGGTCTCGCTCAGCCTGCGACTGTTCGGCAACATGTTCGCGGGCGAACTCATATTTATCCTGATCGCGTTGCTCGGCGTGTGGCAGCTGCCGCTGCATTTCGGCTGGGCCGTGTTCCACATACTGATCGTGACCTTGCAGGCCTTCATATTCATGATGCTGACCATCGTGTACCTGAGTCTCGCAGCGGAATCGCATTGATTACATTTACTTCAACAAGTTGGACTTGATCCTGTTTAGGAGAAACTGATGGAAACTGTTATTGGCTTCACGGCGATCGCCGTCGCACTTCTGATCGGCCTCGGCGCCCTGGGCGTCGGTATCGGCATGGGTCTTCTGGGCGGCCGCTTCCTCGAGGGTGCTGCACGTCAGCCGGAACTGGCACCGATGCTGCAGACGAAAATGTTCATCGTCGTCGCACTGCTCGACGCCGTTGCCATGATCGGCGTCGGTATCGCGCTGTTCTTTGCATTCGCCAACCCGTTCATCGGCCAGCTGCAGCAAGCCACCGGCGGTTGATCGAATCGGCGCTTCCCGGAGCGCGATCGTCGCTGTAGGAGCGGCTCTCGAGCCGCGAATACCAGACTCAGGAGAATTCCTTGGACATTAATCTAACGCTCATCGGCCAGACCGTCGCGATGATCGTGTTTGTCTGGTTCTGTATGAAGTTCATATGGCCGCCGATCCTCAACGCGATCGAAGAGCGCCAGGAGCAGATCGCCGAAGGTCTCGCTGCTGCCGAGAAAGGCCAGGATAAACTGCTGCAGGCTCAGGCTGAGGCGGAAGAGATCGTGGCGGATGCGCGCAAGCAGGCTACCTCGATCCTCGACCAGGCCCACGCACGCGCCAACGAAATCGTGGCCGAAGGCAAGTCGGACGGCGTCAAGGAACGCGAGCGCCAGCTGACGGCTGCCAAGGCCGAGATCGAGCAGGAAGTGAACAAGGCGCGCGAGGAGCTGCGGGGCCAGGTATCGGCCATCGCGATCGCGAGCGCCGAGAAGATCCTCAGGCGCGAAATCGACGACAAGGCACACGAGGATATCCTGGGCAAGCTTGCACAGGAGATCTAGGCCGTGGCGGACAACAACACAGTTGCGAGGCCATACGCGGAGGCGGTCTTCGTGGTCGCCCAGGAGAACAAGGCGCTGGACGAGTTGTCGGCATCGCTTGAGGCGGCCAGCGAGCTGCTCGAGGACGGCCAGGTCGTGAGGTTTCTCGGCGAGCCGGCGCTGACCGACGAGCAGCGTCTCGACTTTTTGCAGGGCCTGTTCGCCAAAGCGGTCGGCGACGGCACGGTATTCGCAGGCGGCAGCCAGCACGGCACGAACTTCCTGAAACTGTTGCTGGAAAACGGGCGCGTTGCCGTTTTGCCGGAAATCTCGGCACAGTTCGAAGCACTGAAGGCGAAGGTGGAGAACACCATCGATGCCGTCATCACGGCCGCGGCGCCGCTCAGCGCGGCACAGGAAAAAGAAATCGCGGGCGCACTCGCGAAGAAGCTCGGGCGCGATGTCAGGGTCTCGACCGAAATTGACGAAAATCTCATCGGTGGCGCGGTCATTCGCGCCGGCGATGTCGTAATCGATGGCTCGCTGCGCGCCAGGCTCCAGGGCCTGGCCAATGCGTTGACCAAGTAAAGAGGAAAACAACATGGCACTCAAAGCTTCTGAAATCAGCCAGCTGATTAAGGAACGCATCGAGAACTTCGAGGTAACGACCGAAGCACGTGACGTCGGCACCGTTATCGCGGTCACCGACGGCATTGTTCGAATCTACGGACTTGCCGACGCCCGCTATGGCGAAATGCTCGAGTTCCCCGAAAATACGTTCGGCATGGCGCTGAACCTCGAACAGGACTCGGTGGGTGCCGTTGTCCTCGGCGACTACAAGCACATCTCCGAAGGCGATACCGTCAAGACGACCGGCCGCATTCTCGAGGTGCCCGTCGGCCGCGAATTGCTCGGGCGCGTCGTCGACTCGCTGGGCAACCCGATCGACGGCAAGGGCCCCATCGACGCCGAAGCCACGTCGCCGATCGAGAAGGTCGCGCCCGGCGTCATCGCGCGCCAGTCCGTGTCGCAGCCCGTGCAGACCGGACTCAAGTCCATCGACTCGATGGTGCCGATCGGCCGCGGCCAGCGCGAGCTGATCATCGGCGACCGCCAGACCGGCAAGACCGCCGTCGCGATCGACACGATCATCAACCAGCGCGGCTCGGGCATCAAATGCGTCTACGTCGCCATCGGCCAGAAAGCCTCGTCGATCGCGGGCGTGGTGCGGAAGCTCGAAGAAGAAGGCGCCATGGACCACACCATCGTCGTGGCCGCCCCCGCGGCGGACAGCCCGGCGATGCAGTACATCGCGCCGTACTCCGGATGCTCGATGGGCGAGTACTTCCTCGACCGCGGCGAAGACGCGCTCATTATTTATGACGACCTGACCAAGCAGGCCTGGGCCTATCGCCAGGTATCGTTGCTGCTCAGGCGTCCGCCGGGCCGCGAAGCGTACCCCGGCGACGTCTTCTACCTGCACTCCCGTTTGCTGGAGCGTGCAGCCCGCGTCAATGCGGAGCACGTGGAACAAGTATCCGGCGGCAAGGTCAAGGGCAAGACCGGCTCGCTGACGGCTCTGCCGATCATCGAAACGCAGGCCGGCGACGTGTCGGCATTCGTGCCGACGAACGTCATCTCGATCACGGACGGCCAGATCTTCCTCGAGACGGACCTGTTCAACGCCGGTATCCGGCCCGCCATCAACGCCGGCCTGTCGGTATCGCGCGTGGGTGGCGCGGCACAGACGAAGATCATCAAGAAGCTCGGTGGCGGCGTGCGCCTTGCGCTCGCCCAGTACCGCGAGCTGGCCGCGTTTGCACAGTTTGCGTCCGACCTGGATGCCGCGACCCGCAGACAGCTGGAGCGCGGGCAGCGTGTCACCGAACTCATGAAGCAGAAGCAGTATTCGCCGATGTCGGTCGCGGAAATGGCGCTGTCGCTGTACGCGGTGAACGAGGGCTATCTCGACAAGGTTCCCGTCGACAAGGTGGTCGACTACGAGGCCGAGCTGCACGATTTCGCGCATTCCAACAACCAGGACACGCTCGACGCGATCAACAAGTCGGGCGACTACAACGACGAGGTCGAAGCGACGCTGAAGAGCATTTGCGACGCGTTTGCTGAGAAGGGTGCGTATTGATCCGGTTGCAGCTGTAGGAGCGGGCCCCGGCCCGCGATCGCGGTTCTAGAACCGCTCCTACAACAAGCATTGAGGTAAGGCATGGCAGGTGAAAAAGAAATCCGCTCGAAGATCGCTTCTGTAAAGAACATGCAGAAGATCACGAGCGCGATGGAAAAAGTGGCTGCGAGCAAGATCCGCAAGGCCCAGAAACAGATGGAAGAGTCGCGCCCGTATGCGCAGCGCATTCGGCGGGTCATCGGCCATCTCTCGCATGCCAACCCGGACTACAAGCATCCGTTCCTCATCGAGCGCGAAGCCAGGCGCGTGGGTTTCATCGTCATCTCGACGGACCGCGGGCTATGCGGCGGCCTGAATGCGAATCTTTTCAAGACCGTCATCGGCGAGATCGCCCGTTGGCGGGGCGAGGGCGCGGAAGTCGACCTGGCGCTGGTTGGCGCGAAGTCCGTGCAGTTCTTCCGTCGCATGGGCGGCAACGTCGTCGGCACCGCAACGCACCTCGGCGACCGCCCGAGCGTCAACGACCTGATCGGCGCGATCACGATCATGCTGCAGTCGTACGAGGAAGGCACGATCGACCGCCTGTTCCTGGTACACAACGAGTACGTCAGTGCGATGAGCCAGCAGCCGGAGGTGACCACCCTGCTGCCGGTAAGCCAGATCAACCTCGGCGACGAGTCGTTGCAGGAACACTGGGACTACATTTACGAGCCCGACGCAGGGGAGCTGCTCGACGACGTGCTGACGCGCTACATCGAGTCGCAGGTCTACCGCGGCGCGGTCGAGAACTTCGCCTGCGAGATGGCGGCGAAAATGGTTGCGATGAAGTCGGCGACAGATAACGCCGGCGAGATCATCGACAATCTGCAGCTTCAGTACAACAAGGCACGTCAGGCTGCGATTACTCAGGAAATTTCAGAAATTGTCGGCGGCGCAGCTGCCGTTTCAGGCTAGAGGACCTTACCAATGAGCACCGGAACAACTGTGCAGGTTATTGGCGCCGTCGTGGACGTGGAATTCCCGGCGGGCCAGATTCCCAGGGTGTACGACGCACTCGTTATCGACGATGTCGATCTTACGCTCGAGGTTCAGCAGCAGCTGGGCGATGGCGTCGTGCGCACGATTGCCATGGGATCGTCGGAGGGTCTCAAGCGAGGCATGGCGGTCAGCAACACGGGCCGGCCGATTTCCGTGCCGGTCGGCGAGAAAACGCTGGGCCGCATCATGGACGTGCTGGGCAAGCCCATCGACAACAAGGGCGCTATCGGCGCCGAAAAAGAGATGCCGATCCATCGGCCGGCTCCGAGCTACGAAGACCAGGCCGCCACGACGGAACTTCTGGAAACGGGTATCAAGGTCATCGACCTGATCATGCCGATCGTCAAGGGCGGTAAAGTGGGCCTGTTCGGTGGCGCCGGCGTGGGCAAGACCGTGACGCTCATGGAATTGATCCGCAACATCGCGCACGAGCACTCGGGTTACTCGGTATTCGCCGGTGTCGGCGAGCGTACTCGCGAGGGTAACGACTTCTACCACGAGATGACCGATTCGGGTGTTATCGACAAGGTGTCGCTGGTCTACGGCCAGATGAACGAGCCGCCCGGCAACCGCCTGCGCGTCGCGTTGACGGGGCTGACCATGGCCGAGGCGTTCCGCGACGAAGGCCGCGACGTCCTCATGTTCATCGACAATATCTACCGTTACACGCTGGCCGGTACCGAGGTGTCCGCACTGCTCGGCCGCATGCCGTCGGCCGTGGGCTACCAGCCGACGCTTGCCGAGGAAATGGGCGTGCTGCAGGAGCGCATCGCATCGACCAAGACCGGGTCGATCACGTCGTTCCAGGCCGTCTACGTACCGGCAGACGACCTTACGGATCCGTCTCCCGCCACCACCTTCGCTCACCTGGACGCGACGCTGGTACTGTCGCGCCAGATCGCGGAGCTCGGCATTTATCCGGCCGTGGACCCGCTCGACTCGACCTCTCGTATCCTCGACCCGAACATCATCGGGCAGGAGCATTACGATTGCGCACGTGGCGTGCAGGCGGTTCTGCAGCGCTACAAGGAACTGCAGGACATCATCGCGATTCTCGGCATGGACGAACTTTCGGAAGACGACAAGCTGCAGGTCAACCGCGCACGCAAGATCCAGCGCTTCCTGTCGCAGCCGTTCTTCGTTGCCGAGGTGTTCACGAACTCGCCGGGCAAGTACGTTACGCTCGCCGAGACCATCCGGGGCTTCATGGGCATCGTCAACGGCGACTACGACCACATCCCGGAACAGGCGTTCTACATGGTCGGCACGATCGACGAAGCAGTCGAGAACGCGAAGAACTTCCAGTAGGAACGACAACAGAGTTATCGACATGCCAACAATCAACGTCGACATCGTCTCCGCCGAAGGCGAGATCTACTCGGGCGAGGCGAACATGGTGTTCGCGCCCGCGAAGATGGGCGAAGTCGGAATCGCGCCGAGGCACGCGCCCCTGCTTACGGCGCTGAAGCCCGGCGAAGTCCGTGTCCAGGACACGGAAGGCAAGGAGCACTTCTTCTACATCACCGGCGGCATGCTCGAAGTGCAACCCCATGCGGTCATGGTGCTGGCCGATACGGCCCTCCGCGGCGACCAGCTCGACGAGGCCGCCGCCCTTGCGGCCCGTGACGAGGCGGCCAAAGCGCTGGAGGGAATCTCCGCGGAAACGGATGTCGCCAAGGCGCAGGCAGAACTGGCCGAGGCCGAAGCCCGCTACCGCGCTGCACAGAAGCTGAAGGGCAAGCGTTAGCCCCTCGGTTTTCCCTGACGGCGGCCCTCAGCGCCCGGGAGTAATCTTGCGGTCACCTTGAGCGGCTAATCTCGGCCGATCAACGGGATTCGCAAACAAAGGGCAAGATCATGAAGAACTCATTTCGGGCTGCGCTCATCGCGAGCGCGGTGGTCGTGTTGGTACCGTTCAGCAGCGCAAACGCGGTCCAGGACGGTTGGTTCATCGGCGGCAGTGTCGGCAGCGCGCAGGTCGAAGCGAATGTAGACCCGGGCAACCTGCCCACGCCGCCACCCACGTTCGACGAAAGTGACTTCGGCTGGAAGGTCTTCGGTGGCTACAACTGGGTGCTTGCGAAGACCTTCGGTTTCGGCATCGAAGGCGGCTACGTCAATTTCGGCGGCCCGTCGGCGACGATCCTCGACACAAGCCTGGAACTGGAGCCGACGGCGCTGGATATCTTCGCAACGCTGGGCTTCGACATCGGCCCCGTCGGTATTTTCGGCAAGGTCGGCTATGCCTGGTGGGACGTCGACGTGAACATCGACGACCAGAGCGTGAGCGATGACGGTGATGACCCGGCCTACGGCATCGGCGCACGTTTCAATCTCTGGTCGGTGGAGATCCGCGGCGAATACGAGGTATTCGATATTTCCGACGTTGAAGACGCGACGCTGTGGTCCGTCGGCGTGGTCTGGCGTTTCTAGACTACCCAGGGGGCAGTGACTGCGGGTCACTGTCCCCGGTTTCACATAATTCGGCGCCGTCCCCGGTTAATCTGGCGTTCACGTTGGCCTGCGTAAGCTTTTGCCCATTCGAGTTTCTTCGCAACAAGAAAGGGCAAAAACATGACCATCCAGACACGTATTGCGCTGGTCGCCGGCGCCGCACTATTCACCCTGACAGCAATTAACGCCGATGCCGCGGAAAGCGGCTTTTTCATGGGCGGCAGTATCGGCACGGCCGCCGTGGAAGCCAATGTCAACGACGGCATCTCCCTGCCCGACCCGGCACCCGTCTTCGACGAGGACGATTTCGGCTGGAAGTTTCTCGCCGGTTACGACTTCGCGCTGAGCGACGCATTCTCCCTCGGCGTCGAGGGCGGCTATGTCGATCTCGGCAGCCCGTCTGCCGACGTGCTAACGATTCCCGTCAGCCTGGATCCGACGGGCCTCACTCTCTACGGGACGGCCGGCGTGGACATCGGCCCGGTAGGCCTGTTCGCAAAATACGGTTTTGTCGACTGGGAGGTTGAGGGCAGCATCGGCGGCATCGATTTCGACGACGACGGCAACGACCCCGCCTATGGCGTGGGCGTCCGCTTCAATCTCGGTTCGGTGGAGATCCGCGGCGAATACGAGATCTTCGATATCTCCGATGTCGAGGACGTGACGATGTTGTCGGCAGGGTTCGTACTGCGCTTCTGACCGACCGGGGTCGCGGCAATGCAGGAGCGCTTCTGTAGGAGCGGCTCACGAGCCGCGATCCCGGCCAGATGTTTCGCCGATATACCCCCAGCGGCGGCAATTACGTATGGGGCAGCAAACCCGCGCGGCCGACAATAATGCCTTCATACCCGCATCGCTGCGATGAATACTCAGCAACACCTGGTCTACTGTCCGCGCCAGACGCCCACCTGCCTGGTCGCCTCCGAAGTAGTTGATTCCATTGGCCATACGCCGCTGATCCGGCTCCGGGGCGCGAGCAAGCTGACCCGCTGCAATATCTTTGCGAAAGCCGAGTTCATGAACCCGGGCGGCAG
>Ga0316190_10003297_pt1 | contig 11738 bp, 9 predicted proteins | sample Eddworburrow2_MG_FD_204929 | JGI IMG/M metagenome (GOLD analysis project Ga0316190, IMG submission 204929) | Coastal sediment microbial communities from Maine, United States - Eddy worm burrow 2 | ecosystem: Environmental > Aquatic > Marine > Coastal > Sediment | place: USA: Maine | collected... | reverse complement strand
AACGAAGCGCTTTCAATTGCGGCTGCAAGATCTTGTAACACTCTTTGAGCAGGGAATAAGAGGTAAACAGCACAAAAGCATTCCCATGACTCGCCTTAATTGCTTTCAAAATTTCTGCAGAAGCCGCTTTCGCATATTGGGGGTGATTGGGAGGGGGCAGTTCAGCCGGAACAAGAAGCAGCGATTGCCTTTGAAAGTTAAAGGGAGAGTGCAGCATCGTTTCTGTTATGGCGCGCGAAGATAACTCGTCGGCGCTTAATCCCAACCGCTTTTTCATAAAATTAAAGTTGCGGTTGGTGGACAAAGTCGCACTACACAAAATAATCGTCTGAAATTTGGAAAAAAGAGTTTCAATCAAGTGCGGAGAAATGTCTAATTTGGCATCTATGAGATGAAGATTACTCAGAGTTTTCAATTGGTGATTTTCAATCCATTTCACACGCTCCTCATGAAAATCTTGAAATACAAAATTTTCAACGATCTTCGAATAGGCTTCAAGCCGCTTGGCAAAGGCGCGTATTTCTGCAAGCAAACCTTGAACCTGTTCCTGAAGCTGTGGCTGCTCAATCTCCTCAACATCACGGCAGATAGACAGAAGCATCCGCACATACTGTTGTATGGTATGGAGACATTTTTGCGCCGTTGGCACAATTTCCTCTAGCCAAGCAGAACTCTTTGCATGATGAGGGTATAGACGCAATTTATTTTCTTCTTCAGGACCTGAATTGACGTCAAACAAGAAAACCTGGAATGCCTGAAACAAGTCGGCAATATCTTGAATCAATTCTTTGCGCAAAAAAGGGAGATCTGTCGCAAACAGAGCAATCAACGATTGGATTTGATCACGTGGCCCTTTCTGATAAAAATTAATCAGTTTCTTTTTCAGGAGCGGAAGACGTCCTGCATCATCCCCCCCTTTTTCAGAAGCTAAACGCCCCATCGTTTTCATCAGGTCGGTGCGCGAGACATGATCAGCAAAAAATGCTGTTGCAACATCTTCAATATGATGAGCTTCATCAATGATCACATGTTTGTAAGGAGGCAAGACGGCTGCTTCATCGTAGTTTTCTTCCTCTTCCCGTACAGAAAGATCGGCAAAAAGAAGATGATGGTTCGAAACAAGAATTTGGGCCTCTTCTGCCTCTTGCCTAGCTTTCACGAAATGGCACTGTTGATAAAAAGGGCATTTTCGAAATGTGCAGGTGTCCGCTTCGCAATTGACTTTTTCCCAAACGGCTGAGTAAGGATTAAATGTCAGTTCTGATTTGGAGCCTGTTGTCGTTTGCTGGGCCCAAACATTGATGTTTCGCAACTGCTGAGCTTCATTAGGGGGAAGAAAAAGTTCCTCTTCAGCTGAATCTTGCAGCTTTCTCAGACAAAGATAATTCCCCATCCCTTTTACAAGCGCCGCTTTAAAATCTAATCCCAACACCTGCCCCACAAGAGGAAGGTCTTTTTCGATCAACTGTTCTTGAAGGTTGATGGTATTCGTGGAAATCAGCGTGCGTTCTTTGTGATATACGGCTTTGATCACAGCAGGTATGAGATAAGCCAAGCTCTTTCCCGTTCCAGTCCCCGCTTCGATTAAGGCGATTTTCTCTTCATTAAACGCCTCTATCACCCGTTGCATCATTTCAGACTGCTGAGGACGACACTCATACTCCTTGAGAAATGCACAAAGGCGCCCCCCAGGTTTTAGCATCTCGAGAACTAACTCAGGGTCAATACCATTCGTGTTTAACTGCAAGTGAATTTTACTCTTCTTCTAGATATTCCAAAAAGGACTTAAGTCGCTTTGAGCGTGTCGGATGACGCATCTTTCGAAGCGCTTTTGCTTCGATCTGACGAATCCTCTCTCGGGTGACGTTGAATTCCACACCCACTTCTTCAAGAGTTTTGGGCTTCCCATCGGCCAAGCCAAAACGTTGAATCAAAACTTTCTTCTCTCGTTCACTGAGCGTCTCAAGCACTTCCGACATCATATCTTTCAATATTGAATAGCCAGTGGCCTCAGAAGGTGAGTCAGCACCGGTGTCTTCTAAGAAGTCTCCGAATTGACTTTCGCCCCCGTCTCCCACTTCTGCTTGAAGTGAAATCGGATGCTGGGCAATTTTGTAAATTTCTCGTACGCGCTCTGGCGTAATGCCCAATTCCTCTGCCAGCTCTTCTGGTGTAGGCTCGCGACCGGTCTCCATCATCAATTTCTTCGCGCCGCGAAGCACTTTGTTGATGGTCTCGATCATGTGGACAGGAATTCGGATCGTACGCGCTTGGTCGGCAATCGCCCGAGTCACAGCCTGACGAATCCACCACGTGGCATAGGTTGAAAATTTATAACCACGACGGTATTCAAACTTTTCTACCGCCTTCATGAGTCCCATATTTCCTTCCTGAATCAAGTCAAGGAACGAAAGACCCCGGTTAGTATACTTTTTTGCAATAGAGATCACCAAGCGAAGATTGGACTCTACCATCTCACGCTTTGCTTCTTGTGCCTTGTCCATCCAGCGATGGAGCATCCGTACATCTTTTTTGAATTCATCAAGAGTCCGACCAGCGGCCAACTCTTTTTTCTTCAGTTTCCGTTTCGCAGCCGTCAACTTCGCTAGAGCAAAGCGATTGTGTTCGGCCCGAGGCGCAATCTCATTGATCTCTTTTTCAAGATCCAAAAATCGACTATAGGCCTGAAGAATCACTTCTCCAAAATCTTCGATGATATTTGATCGTAGGTGAAGGTGGCGAAGGTAGGCCTGTGTCCGGATACGACTTTTTTCTACATCTTCCTGAAGCTTTACGCATTCAGCCTTTTTTAGCTTAGGGGCATCAAGAGCTAAGAAAATTTGTTCCACAGTCCCATCTTCTTGACGAAGAAGTTCACATAACCTAGGGAGTTTTTTCAAAAATTCCTGTTTATTCGTGACCTCTTTTTCTGAGATACACTTATCAAAACGTTCTTTCCCTTCGTCCAGATAGGTCCCAATCGCAATAGCCTCGGAAGCAGAGTAACGGAATCTCAGAATGATTTTTTCGACTTGCTGCTGGGCCTTTTCGATCCGCTTGGAGATCTCTACCTCTTCTTCACGGGTCAAGAGAGGGACAGATCCCATCTCTTTCAGATACATTCGGACCGGATCATCCGGAGTCCCCTCAGCCCTTTTGGGAAGAGCTTCAAGCTCCTTGGCCTCTTTTTTCCGTTCTTTTTGACGCTCAACCTCTGATTGGTTGAGAATCTGCAGGTCCATTCCTGTCAGAAATATCAGCACCTGATCGATCAGCTCAGGGCTGTCGAACGTCATGGGAAGGATATCATTGATTTCTTCATAGGTGATAAATCCCTGCTCTTTAGCTAGGGCCACCAACTCATCAACCTTCTGCTGCTGTTGGGAAGAAAAGGTCTCTTTTTGATTAGATTTGCTCATGCCACCGTAATATAATTTATCTGTCGCAAAAAAGGTAAAAGAATCGACCCTTAAATTTGCTGAACTAGCATTAGTATCATTGATTATGCAGGGGTTTTTGTCAAGCTTGCACCATGAACCTATCCCACTAAATCATTTTGATGGTTTTTTCGCCTCTTTCTGCCAGTTCCAGTAATATTTTTCGTCCAACTGTTTGCAGTTGAACTCAAAATATTACTGGAACTGGCAGAAAGATCCATAAAAAACTTATAAAAAGCATTGAGTGGGATAGGTTCATACAGGGTCTTTTTCGATACCTCAAGTTTTAAAGAAAAGAATTTTTTTTCACAAGAAACCTTTTTTATTTTATAGTTTTCTTTCCCACCCCTATGGAGGTTTATGTCTTTTTTTCAACAGGTAGAATTGCTTCCCGATGATCCGATTTTAAGTATCCCCCCCCTTTTTGCCGCCGATAAACACCGGAATAAGGTGAATTTAGGGGTAGGAGCCTATCGTGATTCCGAAGGCCATCCACTGGTGTTAAGCAGCGTGCAAAAAGCTGAGCAACACTTACTCAATCAAAATTTAAATAAAGAATACCTGCCTATGGACGGGGACCCCGAGTTTTGCCACAGCTCACTGAGTCTGGCACTTGGGAAAAATTCACCACATCTCACCCGCGTTTACACGGCCCAAACAGTTGGTGGCACGGCAGCATTAAAGGTGGCCGGAGACTTCCTTATTAAGCAATTTCCAAACGCAACGCTCCACCTGTCCCACCCCTCTTGGTCCAACCACCGTCACATTTTTTCTATTTGCGGTTTTAAAATAGACACCTATCCCTATGTGCACAATCACCAATTTGATTTTGAAGGAATGTGTGACGCGATCAAAACCATGGCAAAAGGTGATATCATTCTGATGCACGCCTGCTGCCACAACCCCACTGGCATCGACCCGACACTTGAACAGTGGAAAGCCATCTCCGATCTAATCCGCAAACAGGAGCTTTTTGTGCTCTTTGATATGGCTTATCAAGGATTTGGCTCTGGACTTGATGAGGATGCGGCCGTTATCCGCTACTTCGCCGACCAAAACCATGAGATGGCGGTCACCATTTCCCACTCAAAAAATTTTGGCCTTTATGGAGAACGATTGGGACTCTTAGCTTTTTTTGTGGATTCACCAGACACAGTGAAAAAAGTGGGATCACAAATCAAGTCAACCATTCGGTCTATCTACTCCTCTCCCCCTTTGCACGGAGCGCGCATCGTGAAAACCATACTACAGTCAGAAGAGTTGACCGCAAAATGGCAAGAGGAGTTATCGAATATGCGCAGCCGTATCATTGAGATGCGTAAAACGCTCACTGCTGAGCTACAATCAAAACAAAGCGCGACCGATTTTTCATTTATTGAAAAACAATCTGGCCTTTTTTCCATGACAGGTTTAAATCGAGAGCAAGTGAGTCTTCTCCGTGCTGAGCACGGCATTTACATGCCCCCTAGCGGAAGGATAAATATAGCTGGGCTCAATTCTCAAAACGTTCAAATTGTCGCCGACGCCATCCAAGAAGTGATATGAAGATAAAACTTACCCGTCCCATAATTATTTTAGCTTTTATCATTGTTTTGTTGCTCAGTGTGACAGCTGTTACCACCCACAAATTGCAAAGCGGAGCTGTGTCGCTTCTCTCCCCTTTTTGGAAAAAAATGGGTTATGGAAGTAATGATTCGCAAGTTCATTCCCTTGAGGTAGAGGTGCAGCTTCTCAAAAACCAGTTGGATGAAATCAGAGCCCTTTATGCTTGGGAGCATGAAATTCAACTGAAAGCGATTGAGACAATGAAAGAGACGGGGGTCACGCTTGAATCTCTGGATGACCTCGACCGCAATCAATATGAGTCTTATCAGCTGTTCGACCTTGGGGTGCGCTCTTACCCTGCTAAGGTGATCTACCGTTCCCCAACCACGTGGAATAGCACCCTGTGGATAAACGTTGGAGAACGAGACAATCGAAAGCATGGCCGCACAGTTGTCAGCAAGAACAGCCCTGTTGTTGTGGGTGACTCCCTTGTAGGAGTTGTGGAGTTGGTCAATGAAAACAAATCGCGAGTTCGCCTGCTGACCGACCCAGAAGTCACCCCATCGGTGCGCGCTGTCCGCGAAGTGGATGGAGAGACCCTATACCTTGCCAAGGGGGAATTACATGGAAGTGCCAATGTTATTTGGCGTCGACGTGGGGATATTCTTATTGGTGAAGGATTCAATTATGATTATGAAGATGATTACGGTCCTGCGCGGGAATTGCATTCAGAGCCCCCGATTTTGAAAGTTGGAGATCTTCTTGTCACAACGGGGATGGACGGAGTCTTTCCAAAGGGGTTTCGGGTCGCAACGGTATCAAAAATTCAGATGTTGCGCGAAGGAGATTATTACTATGAAATCGAAGCCGTTCCAACAGTAAAAAATCTGGAAGAAATCACGGTGGTGACTGTACTTCCAGAGTTATATCGCTCGTGATTAAATTGTCGGGTTTTGACTAAACCAAACAAAATCATATTCGTCTTGGTACATAGATACCATATAATCTGCAAAACGACTGATCAGTTCATCTCTATTTTCAAATTCTTTCGAAATTCCCGTATTAGGATCGTAAAAATGGAAGATTTCGTTCACTGGATCCGCGCGGAGAAGCAGTCTATGGGCTCCCTTTTTCATATTAGAAAGATTAACCATTACCATTGAATGTATCTGACGCAAAGAACGCTGATAAAAGCCATTATGAGGATTGAAGAGTTTATTTTTGATCACTCTCTCAAATTCCTTTTTGGAAAATCGGTGAAAATCACTAACGATTGCGTGCGTATACACATTCATGTATTCTTTGCTGTGAAAACGATCGTTTCTTAAACGTTTTACAGTATCTCTATGTTGTTTAAAAAAACCACTTATCAAAGAAGAGTCCAACCTATGCAAATTGTCCAGATCAAAACTTTCAGCTCTCATCGTGAGGTTTGCGGCCTCAAACGTTGCTACTTTTTCGCAATTCCTAAGGGAAATCAATGACTTCACATGATAAAGAGTAGATGATAAATCACGAATACTATCGACAGCCTTAAGCACTCCTTCGATCCCAGACTCACCGATGAGCATATTATCAATTACCTCAGGGAATTTTTTGATAAATTGCACCAAAAAGTCACCCATAAAACTTTCCGAACAAAACTGATGTTGTGACATCCGAATTTCCGAAGACGAGCAAGTCGACAACTTTGTGGCAATCTCTCGATTAAATTTACCCACTATGGGGTTGAATCGGGATTCAAACGCGGAACTTAATACATGGAACATTTGATAAATTTTTTTTCTACCCGAAAGTATCCGTTCCCTATCTACGCTTCTATGTAAAAAGATGTCGACCAAGCACAATTTTAAAGAAAGCAGTATTTTAGTCACTTCCTCATCACTCAGGACATCATTTGGCAATGTTTTTATATGATCAAAAAGCACCTCTGTAAGAAGTTCTTTCTCTTGCTCGGTTATTTTTTCATAAGATGGTATGTCGAAACCATTTAACTGAAATATCTTTTTTGTAAATAAACAAACCTCAAATTGTTTCAAATTTTGCGCAACCAACTCAACCATTTCGGATGCTTGAAGCCTTTTGCAAACGTTGTTATCATCTGTAAGTGGTGAAATGCTTTGGCATTCATGCAGACCCATTTTTTCATGCAAAGTCACAGACCATGAGGGGTTGATCACTCCAGCAAAAGGGGAAACAACGGCGGCCATCACAAACTTAACAACCTTTAGAGAAGTCGAAAGAGCCAGGAGAAATTGAGTTTTAAAATCATTTGAAACAGCTCGACTGACGAGTGGAATCAAACTTCCACAAAAAAGAGTCCAATTTGCAACTGCAGAAAGTGTCGTCGCCCCTGCACTGATTAAATCAACATCAAACGTATGAAGGGCTTTCAGGCGATCTGCGATGGCCCTCTCAGTATTAACCACACCTCGATAAGCCCAATTGCCCTCGACGGGCGACCTGTTTTGAGCCAATTCTAATGATTTAATCGGATCAAAAATAGTTGTTGTATAATCATTACTCATAATATGCAGACCTTTTTTTTTAAATTACAAAAGGACTGTATCAAAAGAATGTTAAGAATGTATAAAGAAAATTAGTTATTTTTTTAAAAAAGGACACAAAGATTCATCGCACTAATACTCTGTACCCACTTAAAAATAATTTTTCAGGATAGGAAGGATGGGTAGGATAAAAATACAGAAATCATCATTCGTACATCTCCAAAAATTATTGCTGTTTATAGCCAACAATATGAAGATTCTATGGCGCGATATAAGCATCATCTGGAAGAGAACGTCCAAGCCACTTTTGGCAAAGTGCTTCTGTTGGGTAATAGAACTGGGGATCCAATTCGAATGCACGGTCAGGGGCATTGACCCCCGTTACCTCATAAAAAGCCCGTCGATCAAAGTCCTGCAACGCCTTCTGGACTGTTTCGGGACTATCTTTTCCCACTTTATTCTTCAACGGAGCAAAGCAATCGTGCCGAGGATACAAAATGACCTCAACATCCCCGTGGGGAAAGATATCAAAGATAAATTTCTCAAACTTCCACCCATTCGGCCCTTCGGGGCGAACTCTTTTGCCCTCCCGGTCCAAATACGGCAACGCCTTAAATGCCTTGTGAAGGGGAAGATCTAAGCTAGAAATTTTTTCAACAAAGTCCATCTTAACCGCAAAAAGACTCAAATTCCCACAGGGAAATTTAAGGTCGCCATTCGGTAGTGTCGCTTCCATGTCTTCAGGCGCCATCTCAGAATATTCAACAACATGTACCTTATCCTTAATGCGCACAAGAACCCCTAACTTCTCTTTAGGATCTTCTCTCTTTGTGCCTTTGACTAAAATATCACACCCTTCCAAATGGTGAGTGCCTATCAGCTCCGGATCAAAGGGATCGGCAAGAGGGTTATCAATCAAAACAATATTGATGTACTCTACACCCTGCTCTTTCCATTTTTCCCAAACGCCCGATCTGTAAAAATGATGAAGAAGCTCACCATTTCCATCTGGTCCCTCGGCAATATGACCCGGACCATCCAGAAAAAGGTTCCCATCTTGATTTAAGAAAGGGAGATCCCCTTGAGCATAGAAATCAAGTTGGTCTGAACTCAGACCAAAATTCTGATGCTCCTTAAAAAATTGTTGTGTTTGATCATCATTTCGCGATGAAGTCATAATCGCAACAGGAAGATCGCGACCATACAAATTTCCCGCGGCAAGAATCCTTTCAGAAAAAAGTTGAAATAGGGATTTCTTTTGAGAAATTGTGATGGGATACATTCCTTTCGGACCGTGAAAATTGAGCCTGGTTCCCATTCCCCCGGCCATAATGATACAACCCACTTTACCACCGGCAATCAACTCTTGCCCAGCCTTTCGGTTTTCTTCAGAACCAGCGGAGAGGTATTTCTTTAGAGGGGCCGTATCGTCTACTCCTCTTTTCTCACGACTCAAAGAATCATGAAATTTTTGGAGCAACTCGAACTCGATCCCTTGGACTTGCGCAGCGAGTTTTGATTGTTCCTCCGACGAGAGGATTTCCCAGTGTTCAAGAATTTGTGGCTGATTCAGTGAATCAACGTGATGATGAATGTCTGTTGGAATCATTATGGTTCTTTCTCTCGTGTATCACTTTCGCCGTAAATAATGTCGCAGAAAACCTCTGTCACTGAATCGCAGTAGAAATAGACTGTGGCCACGATCTCATCACAAGAAGGAAAACAAGAACATTCTGGCTCCTCTGCAAAAAAAGCCGACCCATCGTACACAGGCGGAGTTGGAATGAGGTTAGCTTCAACATCATTCTTTTTTTCTTTGTAGTCATCTTGACCACCCCTGTGGTTAGTGGGGACAACAATACCAAAACCCATTGCAACACCTTTTTTTGAAACTTGAATAGTAGCACAGTTCAAAAATTATTCACCACCTGCAAACTACAAGTCATACTTTTCCTCATCATTCAACTTTTCTTCAAAGGCCTTCAACCACCTCTGATAATCATCCACTTTCTTCTGTCCCTCACTCTTTTTTCTTTTCGGATTCTTCTGCTCTAACCTTTCTTCTTCCTTTAACCTATCCTCAAACACCTTCTGGTAAAACTCCACAGACTCATCAACTACAACAATCTCAGGCTCCACCGTGATTTGCCGCTTTACCTTTGCCTTCGGCAATACTTCCTTCACTTGCCGCTTTTGACGTTTTTGATAACGCTCCTGAAGGGTGCGATAAAATTCGTTCGCCCTCTCTGTCTTTGCATGCAGCCGCTTCGCACGCCACGACAACTCCCGGTCTGAAGTGACTACCACCTCGTTTCTCACATCTAAACTCGATTGAAGCTCCGACACAATCAATTCATCCGCCGACTCCCCATGCGATGTGTAAATAATCTCCAAATTTCGAAAATGCGTCCGCGTCTGCTCATCCTCTTGAAAATGCCCATCAAATACGATAGTCATCTCCATCTTTAACAACGCAGCCTTCCGATCCATATCCTGGATAAACGAGCGTCGCAAAGGCTCCAGGTTCTGCCGATCGCCCTTTAACCAAAATAGTAGATTGTACCCGTCGATGATATAATGCATAAATAATTAATGGTTAAACACTTAGAATCCCTAAATTTGAAATATATGTAAATAATTGTTATAATACAACCATAACCTCAAATAATGGGGGCAGGCATGTTTGAAAGAGCTGTGGCAGTTTTTGGCGAGTCTGAACGGGGAGATTATTGTCGTCCATATTGTTGTCGCAATATGAATCAACTCTACGAAATCTTTGGACAACCGGTACCCGAAACGGCGGGAATCCATTTTGCCGTTCAGGTCTTGATGCACGATTTTGCGCTGATTTTCTATCGCGTGAGGGAAGAAGGGCATAGTTTTCAAGATTACTTTGAGGGGTTGTGGCAGCTAGAAATTCATTCTGACGAATCAGAGTTGAGTGCTATCGGGCTTCCTGGGGTGGGAAATGGCGAAGTGATCGAGTCTATTTCCTCAATTTGCGCCACCCACCACAGCATACTCATCATATCTGAATCCGATTTGTACGACTATCTCACTGATGTGTAGATCCTGCAAAGTACTGCTTCAGTCCTTCGTTATCCGGCTTCATTGTCTTGGCCCCTTTGCTCCAGTTAGCGGGACAAACTTCACCATTTTGCTCAAAGAAAATTAATGCTTCTAAAACCCGTATCGCTTCATCAACAGAACGGCCAAGCGGAAGATCATTCACAACCTGATGACGCACAGTTCCCTCTTTATCAATTAAGAACAGACCGCGATAAGCAATTCCTTCATGAGGAATCAACACCCCATAATTTTCCGCGATATCTTTTCGAAGGTCGGAAATAATGGGGTACTCCACTCCTTCAATTCCACCTTGAGACTTTGGTGTCTGCAACCAAGCGTAATGGGAGTAAGGGCTGTCAATAGAACATCCCACCACTTCAGCACCGAGGGTGCGGAAATCTTCTAGACGTTCTTGAAACGCGTGAAGCTCGGTCGGGCACACGAATGTGAAATCGAGTGGATAGAAAAAGAAAATGACATACTTACCCTTCAGGGAAGAGAGGGTAAAGTTATCGACAATTTTATCTTTAATTACCGCATTGGCAGTGAATTCGGGGGCTTTTTTTCCAACTAATACGCTCATTTTGACTCTCCTTACTCATTGACCGCCAAAATGACGCTTTGCGTCGGGCAGCCAGGGTTCATCTTGAATGGATGTCGCGGGACCATGTCCCGGATATACCTTTGTTTCTGGGGGCAAGTGGCTGAGACGCTCCAGTGATGGCCACATCTCGTCTGGATTCGATGTCGGAAAAGAAAGATTGCCAATCGTTCCTTGAAAGAGAGTATCCCCGCTGATTAATATTCCCTTGTTCTTTTCATGAAAACAGATTCCGCCCGGAGTGTGTCCAGGTGTATGAATCACATCAAATGTTAAATCACCTATCGAAACTGACTCACCGCCTTTGAGAAAAACATCCGCTTCGACCCCTTCCATGGGACCAAACAGCGGCATGCCATCTGCACCAGGGCGCCGAAGATTTTCCGCATCGCATTCGTGTACGTAAATGGGGACATCAAAATATTTTTTAATCTTGGAAATGTCAGCGATATGATCCCAGTGTGTGTGTGTGAGAAGAATAGCGACAGGTGTCACCCCTTCGCTTTCGATACTGTCTAAAATTTCCTTGGTCGATTCAGGAGCTGGGTCGATGATTGCAGCCTCTTTGGTGGCCGAGCA
>Ga0316190_10003294_pt1 | contig 11741 bp, 9 predicted proteins | sample Eddworburrow2_MG_FD_204929 | JGI IMG/M metagenome (GOLD analysis project Ga0316190, IMG submission 204929) | Coastal sediment microbial communities from Maine, United States - Eddy worm burrow 2 | ecosystem: Environmental > Aquatic > Marine > Coastal > Sediment | place: USA: Maine | collected... | reverse complement strand
TATCCTGCTAACTCACTTACATATGGATCATATTCAGGGTTTGGGTTTTTTCAAACCCATTTTTGATGCTAATAAAGAGATTCATATTTGGGGGCCTGGCGGTAGTTCCTATCCTTTAAAAGATAGATTGAACAGATTTTTGTCTCCTCCTCTTTTCCCGGTGGTGCTTAGGGATATCCCCAGTAAATTAATCATACACGAATTGCCAAACAAACCATTTAAGCTTGGGAAGTTTTTAATCACTGCTAAATTTGTTTGTCATCCCGGTCCAACCGTTGGTTATAGAATTGAAGTTGGCTCCAAATCGGTTACCTATATCCCCGATCATGAACCCATATTGAGTAACCCACATTTATTTAAGGAAGATAATTGGATCTCCGGATTTGATCTCTGCAATAATACAGATTTACTCGTGCACGATTCCCAATATAGTCCGGAGGAGTATGAGGACAAAGTGGGTTGGGGGCATTGCTCAATGGAAATTGCGGCGGAACTATCTGCGAGAGCCAAGGCCAAGCGTTTGGTAATGTTCCATCATGATCCTGCACAAACGGATAAAGACAGATCCAACATATTTAAAAAGTTTATGAGCACCCATACCTATGATTTCCCTATTGAACTTGCTGTTCAGGGGCATGAGATAGAAGTTTGATAGGACATAGCTAAATTTTTGAAAGAAAGATAAGAGTTTAATGTATGAAAATCAGAAGTTCTTTGGATAAGAAAAATACTACTTTCGGACAATAAAAGTGCAGTTTCACCCACGATAGTTTTACTAAGTTACTAAAATTCATTATCTTAAGAATGGGTTTTTGATCCTTGTGATAAAAGGCCTTTGAAGTTGGAAAAGTAATCACAATAGTTCCCTAAATTCAGGTTCTTTGAGCTCTGATCAGAATATTGAATAATTTTCACCTAATTAATCATTAAAAGAACACTATTATGAAAACAACGAATCTAATTTTAATCTTAATGGCAGTTATTAGCCTTATGTCTTGTCAAGATGCAAATACAGAACATTCAAAAAATACCATTGTCATTTTGATGGTGGACACAGATTCAATTTTAGAAGCAGAATATCCTATTTCGGATGATAAACTAAAGGAATGGGTGTACTTTTTAGACGATAGCGGCGCAGCACCTGGGAATGGCAAAAATTTCGATTCAAAAATATACAAATCAAAAAAAATAATTTGGTTAGGTATTCAAAACACTGCAAAATATTATAAAGCAAATGATACAGAAGATTATTTAGAAGCTTATGAAGAAAATACGATAGCAATAAAGCGTATGAAAAAAATAAAAGGCCCATCTCTTTTGAAGAAAGACGAATATGAGGATAAAAATGGCAAAGGAGTGGTAGTGGGTCATGTCAAAAAAGATTCTAAAGAGGGAATAGAAGAGTATAGTTTGACATTTTTAATTAATGATGATGAACAAAAACCATATACCATAGACCCAAAAATGCACATGTATTGATCAATAATTATGTTTTTTAAAGAAAAGGCCTATTATGTAATATGTTTCCTATGTATTTCTATCCATTTTGTTTCCGGTCAAAATCAGAAATTGGCCGATAGCCTCATCGCTCATTACAAATCCGGAATATACCAGGGAGACGAGGCAGCAATACTTAGTAATATTGCAGTGAATGAGAAAAATCCAGAATTAAAACTTGAATATTCTGAGTTACTGATCAAAAAAGTTTCTTCAGATTCTTTATTTAATTTTCTTCACACAGGATATTTACAAAAGGGTAACGCCTTATTGGATCAAGGAAATTATACTCTGGCACTTGAATCTTATTTTCAAAGTCTGAATTATGCCAAACACGCTGACGATGAAATAGGAATCGGCGCATTGAATATATCTATTGCGGATGCTTATTCCAAAATTGGGAACTCAAGCAGCGCGGAGATCTACTACAATAAAGGAATTCAATTATTAAGAAAGACAAATGATTCTACAAGGTTAGCCATAGCCTTGACAAACATGGGAGATGAATATTTCAATAATAAAAAATACGAATCGGCTATGTTGCGTTTTGAAGAGTCAGTTCAGATTTTTAAGAATATTGATAACTCACTGGGAACTGCCTATAATTTGGGAAATATGGGAATGGTATATGCCATGCAGGGAAAAGATGAACTGGCAAAGTCAAATCTCCAGGAAGCTATTACAGTTCTGGAAAGACAGAGGGATTATTCCGCTATTGCAGTCTACCTTACATACCTGTCCGATATTTCTCTAAAACAGAAAGATTTTAATTCTGCACGCACCTATGCCGAAAGAAGCTTGGATCTGGCGCAAAGATATGGGCTTAAAAAAGAGATCAGTGATGCAAACCTTCAACTTTCAGAAATCTATGAAAAAAGAGGAAATACCGCCGAATCTCTAAAGTATTACAAAAACCACGTCATATTTAGGGACAGTGTAAGTAATATTGAAAAAGTACGTGAAATGGCTAATTTACGTGCAGATTTCGAAGTTTCGCAGAAACAAACTGAAGTAGATCTACTAGAAAAAGAATCGGAAATCCAAATGCTGAAAGATAAAAGACAAAGGATTATAATTTATGCAACCGTCCTTGCCCTGATTTTCATCTTTGTGCTTCTTTTCTTTCTCTATAGGCGCTATAGTTTTGTAAAGGAAACCAATACAATTATTGAGGAGGAAAGGAACAGGTCTGATAGCCTGTTGCTCAATATCCTTCCTAAAGAAACAGCACAGGAATTAAAAGAAACGGGGCATGTGGAAGCCAAAAAATTTGAATCGGTTACGGTCTTGTTTACAGACTTTAAAGATTTTACACGGTCCTCGGCGGACTTAAGTCCGGAAAGATTAGTTAGAAGCGTAGATTACTATTTTTCCAGGTTTGATGAAGTTATGGAGAAGCATGGATTGGAAAAAATCAAAACCATGGGCGATGCGTACATGTGTACCGGAGGAATACATTTGAATAAAGAAGATCATGCGATCAGAATGGTACATGCTGCTTTTGAAATTGTTAAAATCACCGAAGAAGTCAAAATTAAAAATCAAGACAATATCATGCCTTATGAGATCCGCATTGGTATTAATACGGGCCCCGTCATAGCGGGAGTAGTGGGCACCCAAAAATTTGCCTATGATATTTGGGGAGATACTGTAAATGTTGCTGCCCGGATGGAAACAAATTCAGAGACAGGCAGGATAAATATTTCTGAAAACACCTATGAACTGATAAAAGATGAATTTGAATGCGAATACAGAGGCAAAATGAAAGTTAAAAATAAGGGAATGATGAAAATGTATTATGTAATTGAGCCAAAACTCCAAACAGCCTGATAAAATAAGTAACCTTATTAGAATTGTGGCTGCTTGCCTAGGTCACATATTTTGTGAAATGCAGGGATCATTTGAGGCATTGGGTAAGTAATCCATTTTATGTGTCTTCTTGGCTTAATTTTAATATGAGAGATGGTAATTCTTTCTTATATTGCCAAAGGTTTTTAGCCTTCCCCTTTTCTTTATCATCTACTCTCAAAGATCTGCTCTTGCATACATAAGATTTTCCTTATAATGAGAAAAGCAGGAGTTCATATAGTTGTTCCGGTATTTAGTATTCTTCTTTTAGTTTTTTTGGCCGAAAGTTGCTCGACATCACAGACCAATTTTAAGCGAGAATATCGGAAAATATGGAAGGAGACCATAAAATCTGAGGCCTGGAACAGATCTTTAAAAAAGGATGAGTTTTTGGTGGCTAATGACCCGAAGGAGTATTATTCAAGCACCGAAGATCCGGGAATTCTTGAAGGGGAAAATTTTACAGAAGCCATTACTTACGCTTCTTTTGAGGAAAAGTATAATTCCTTAATTTCCCGGGCTTATTATAAGATAATAACAGAAGCAGAAGAAGCAGATTATCGTATTCAACAGGAATATATAAGATTAAATTCTCAAAAGGAAGAAATTGGTAATCGCAATAATAAGAGCTTCCGGAATAATCTGGAGCTTGCAAAGAGAAGGTATATTGCCCACAGGGAGATACTTGAAGGCCTTAAGTCCTGGAATGCTTTTAGTGAGTATGGCTCAGATGATTTGGAATTTTTTAAAGAGGAACAAGCAGGTTCCGCTTTTGGAATGTACCTCAATGGAGAAAGTGATGAGGACATAATTAATTTTCTGATATACAAATTGGCAGATTTGTATCATTATGAAGAATAGAATATAGAGCAACCCAATAGCGCATACAAATTTCGAATATAAGAGGACTTCTTACGAAGCGGGTTACTTATATTAGTCTTGTTCTTACGATTAAGAATAAGGTTTTAGTTTAATTGGTAGGGACAGTGACTATAGGTGCTTTTGAATCTGTTGTACTTTCTGCCAGATTGAGCAGTAATTGAAGAAAGGAGAAGTTTCTTTTAGTATTTCGGTCATCAGGATCTATATAAAACCAATACTCATGTTGATACACGGAGATAAATTCTCTTTCCGGTTTTTCTTTTGAGTATAAAATTTGAAGTGGGGGTCGTGCCTCCATGTTCGTAGAATGATAGGTCATATCTGTGCGGCCCGAGGCAACATGCTCTGGAGGGACTTCGAATTGCCAGGCAAGGTTGAGCATAATCTCCCAAATAGATCCGGTCAAAGCCGTAATTTCGTCAGATGACCCTTGTATAGAGCCATAAGATATAAAATACTCTGAAAGCTTGGGGTCTAGTTTTAATATGGTTTTAAAACGGGCTACATCATCTTTGTATTCCGGAGGATAATCATTTCTGAAAATCAACTTGGTTCGCTCATCTTTCGCAGTGCCAATAATACCAGCTGTACTTAGTATTTTCCAAAGATCCAATAATTGAATAAATTCAGGATCCGCATCTCTTCTGGCAGACGGCCTGGCAATATCATCCCGCAACCCATTGATTGCAAAGGTCGCTATGTGAAGTACAAGGTCTATGGGCCAGCCTGATTGGATCATATTTAGCAAAGAGGCCGGTGGAATAGGCACGAGTAAATTGGCTGAAAACTCTCTGCCACTTACCGGAATATAGGTAATTGTGGGAGTATTGGACCAGGCCAGATTGCCATTTACCACTGCGCTGTTAGCTCCTGTTGGAATGGCATTATTTAATCCTCCCTGGACGCCCATCCCTCCTGCACGTGTGTACTGATTGATCACGGAGCTCACTTTTAAGAATACAGGTGGCTCACTATAACGTAACCGAACGAGGTTCATTAACAATTGTTCGTTGGAGGCCTGGCTGATAGAGGTATTAAAATTAAACTGATCTGCCGGAATGTATTTAGGACCGACAGATTTACAGGAGATTAGCAAAAACGTGAATAATGAAAGATATAAATATCGACTAGAAACATTTTTCATGTTTATTTCAAATTTTTGGTTACTGTACTCAATTTATTAAGATTTACAATATTTTTTTGACCTATTAATCCCGGTAAAATATTTTAATTCACGGAGTTATTTAAGGATAATTGTTTTTATCCTTTTCCTGCAAAAATGGTTTTTGGCAGAAGTATTTGCAACTGAAAACGCCACTGCCATTCCGGGCCAAAGTCGGGTTTGACCACGTTATAATAAAGCTGTGTCTGAATATTTATGGGGAGTTTGCCACCAAGAAAAAACAATTTACCCCCTCCGGCTCCAAAAGGAACCACCCACTGATCTCCGGAATTGGCCTCCCAATTGGCTGTGATGATTGGAGCACTATTTATATACCAGCCATTACCTAACTGACGAACAATAAATAAATTTAACAGCATACGATTAACTTTTTCCCGATCTGAAGCCCCTGCAAAAGACCAGACATTGTTCACCAAGGCCCCAAAGGTCCAATCTCCGGGTTGTATCAAAGCAACCAGGGAAGGCCCTACACTCCATTTTTCAGTACCTCGTGTGCTACCTCCCGTGGGTATTTCAAGGACCGGACCAATGCCCCAGATAGTCTCACTTTTTGGAGAATAAAAAGCGGTAAAAACAATATCACTTAAACCGGAAGTAAAAGTACCCGTTTCACTCCCAAAATCAGGGATACTTACAATAGGAAATATTGTTCGTGTAATGATATTCCCGTTTTTTAGGCTAAATGGGATCACCGGTTGAATATTCAACACATTAATATTACGGTTAAAAGGGCCGTTGTTAATATTCAGGTTGTTCTGAAAAGGAAAACTCATTAGATCCGCAACTGGGTTAGCCGCCTGTTGGGAAAGGTCATCTAAATCATTAGCGGCAGGTGCTGGACTTGTTTCCTGAGCGTATTGTAAAAACCCTGTCAGGAAAACCAAAACGAATAAGGCAGGAATAATGCGCGCTGATTTCATATGCTGAATTTTAAAAATGTAATATTTAATAAAGGAGGTAATCATTGGATCTGATTAATTAACAAAGGTCACGCTGGAACTTGATTTATTAAATGATTTATATCAGTTAAGCATATATATACCGATATTTCCTATAATAGGAAAGGCCTATTTCCTTATATTTTTCTAAATAGTTCTTTACTTAAAATGTTCAATTCAATGGTCAAAAAAGCCATTAGGAGAATTGAAATCACTTTAACACTTCCTTTAAGGGTGTGCCGGAGGCTCCGGAAGGGACCTTAATACTCAAATAATGAGACAAGGTAGTTGCTACGTCTACCGTTTCCACCCTGCGATAGATTTTAGCAGCTTCCAGCCCGCTGCCAATAAAGATTACTGGTACGTGCTGGTCGTATTTCCATGGCGAACCATGCGTTGTGGCCACAGTCAGCCCGTCAAAATCGTTTATAAACCAATAGGGTTCAAACACCAGATAGATCTCCCCGGACCTCTTGGGGTTATAATTTCGCAAGACAGCAGTATTTAATGGCGTCTGGGACAAATTCCCTTCTAAGAGATCTGCAGAGGCAATGGCATCGGCAATGCCTTTTTCTTTCCTCAATTCTGCGGCCAGTACTCTTGACACGGCATCAATATCCAGATTGTTTTTTGCAATAGCCTGTTTATCTAAATAAACATAAGGGTGAAAATAGCCGGAGACCAGTTTATCGGTAACCTGAAATTCTTCCTGCAACACTTTTTTGATGGAAAGGGTGTCTACGGCATCAATATCAAAATATCCGGCATCGATCCCAAATTTTTTCATATACCCCGGGGCATCTACCCCTCCATGATCTGCAGACAATACGATCAGCGTATTTTCCAACCCTATTTTCTCATCAACAAATGTTAACAGATTTGCAAGAGTCCTGTCTAACCTGAAGAGGTTATCTTCACCCTCAAGACTGGAAGGGCCAAAGACATGACCCACATAGTCCGTTGAAGAAAAACTAATGGACAGATAATCTGTAATGGAATCAGAACCTATATTTTCAGCCTCTATCAGGGTTTTGGCAAAATCGAGCGTCAGTTCATCACCTACAGGGCTTAAAGTGAGGAAGGTGGTGAAATACTTACTCATCTCTCCGAAAGGATGTGGAAATACCACGCCGTAGCCCGGAAATTTTGTTTCCCAGGGCATATCATCTTCTTCACCATAGGTATAGGTAGCCCTATCGTGCATAAGTTCCCAGCTGGTATTAAGATAGGAATTAATTTTCTTCTGGGCATTCCATTTTTTCACCCAGTTGGGATAGTCTTCATAGTAATAGGTACTGGTTACAAATTCGCCCTTCGCCTTGCTGAACCAGAATGCTTTTCCTGCATGACCGGCAAGTGTAATAGCTCCACGGTCCTTTATTGACACCCCGAATATTTTGGCCTTTCCGTTGGTAAACATGGCCAGTTCATCGCTAAATGTTGTTCCCAGGATAGCCGCCGGCGACCTCCCGTCTGTGGTGGCGGCAGCCTGAGTGGGGTCTATTTCCGTTTTTTTATCAACCCCACCCCCTTCACCTAATAGTGGATGGTAGATGTCCTGCACATTATATACCGTTTGCTTGCTCTCCGTATCGAACCAGATATTGCCGATCATTCCATGGGCAGAAGGATCCGCCCCGGTAGCCAGTGTGGTATGCCCTACGACAGTTTCTGTATTGGCGTGTCGGTGATAGGCATTTTCATATACAATTCCATGTTCATAGAAATATTTAAAGCCACCTGCAGGCAGGCGGTCATAGACCTTCATTGGCAGGTCTGCCCTTAGCTGGTCTACGGTGATTTGTAAAATGAGTTTTGGTTTTTGTTGCGCTGACAAAGGGAAACTATGAACTATAAACAGCCAACTAAATAAAAGACATATATGTTGCATCATATCATTTAAAATCTTGAGGATAGAAAAACCCCAAATCCGGAATCATAAAACAGAGCATTACTTAGCAGGCTCCATATATTCAAAAAGACAAAACCTTAAGTAACGTCTAAAATTTATGTTTTTTAGAAAATTCCGAAAGGGTTTTATTTGAAGTTAAAGATAGTATTATTTTAAATTAACTTAAAAGTGGACAATTGAATTCAGGGATTTACGTGCTCTTTGCTAAATTGGTAACACAGTAGATCAGGCTTGTTTATAACATAAATATTCTATTTACCGCGCAAAACCATGACCTAAGCGGAAGGGCCAAAAAAGATGGTTTACCTGACCTGGGGCTTCCCTTATTTATCCCCCTGTGATTTTGTTTTTATTATTTACTCAAATCATATTTTGTATTGTAAATTAAATTACATTTAAGAAAGGGCTTTTAAATCACTGCATATGAAAACTTGGAAAAATAAGTTTGCAATAATTGCTTATTATTTTGCAATAACAATATTTTTTCAGGGATGTGTAGTTTATCACAATACGCCAGTTACCCTTGAACAAGCCACTAAAGAAATTACGCGCGCAAAAGTTAAAACCACTAAGGATGAGACATACAGATTTAAACATATTGGATTTGAAGACGGGATGTTCTATGGTCTCAAAAAGACCCAAGGCGAATATGTACGAATACCTCTGGATTCGAATGAAATATCTAAAATAGTTCTTCAAAATAAAACCTTGTCAACTATTCTCACCATATCCATTCCTGTGGTTATATTGACACTTATTATTGTAAGCGCAGCAGCTGTTGCTACTGCTTCATTATTAACCTACTGATGTTCGGAAGATGCCATTTGTTTTTTTACGGCTAAGAAAACTGAGCGATTGATAATTCAATAAGTATCAGGTGTTTTAATCCACCATGGAGGCATACCGGTTGTACCTGTTAAATATCTGCATTACATAATCATACGGTTCTGTGCCGCGAACATATCCATACTGAACCGCCTCATGGTTGTAGTGTTGAGGATTACTAAGTGCCAGGATCATTTTATCTACATTATCATCCCAGGTGTACTTGTCGAGGCCATCCAGTTCCGCAAGGTTTTGAGCATCTTTTACATGTTGATATCCGCAATTATAGGAAGCCATTGTAAATTTTATTCTTTGTACCGAATCCGCTATCATCTCAAAATTACCGTAAAGCTGTCCCAGATAGGCCGTCCCCCCGCGTAAACTTTCTCCGGGATCCCCCAGGTTCTTTACCCCAAGCTCCTCAGCCGTGGCCGGCATCATCTGCATTAAGCCTTTAGCACCTGCCCAGGAAGAGTCATTAGGTTGAAACTGGGATTCCTGATATACTAATGAAGCCAACAGCCGCCAATCCCATCCCAGTTCTTTCGCATGTTCCTTTATTAGCGCATCGTATGCGCTGATCTGATTTTTATTTAAACTGTAAAATTCACTTTTCGCCCTGTGTTTAAAGTTCCTTTCATTTTCAAAATACTTGTTGTAAATCACATAATAGTCTGAGCCCTTCTTCTCTTCCTCTATCCAGCTGTTAATTTTCTCCAATAATTTAGGAGAATCTGCCCTTACGGCCCAGGCAATGCGCTGAGAAAAACTCACGGGCACGCTAACATCTAAAATAGGGTTGTGAGAGGCATTAATCTTTGCCAGATTTCCGTCTGCTACGGTATACTTTATTTTTTTATCTACCACTTGTTTAATGATTTCATCGGTAGAAATTGTGCCCTCTAAGGTATCTATAACTATAGCGCCTCCAATTTCCTTTGATAAATTCAAAAGGCGTTTTAAATAGGAGGAATTCTTTCTTACACTAACCGTGTCACCAATTAGCTCAATGGGATCCTGAATAATGGATTCCTTAATTTTATCAAGAGTTAGTTTACGCCAGTTATCCGGTTTTCTTTGCACCAACACTTGTTTGGTAAGGTATAAATAATCTATAAAAGCAACTTGCTCTTTTCTTTCCTGAGTAACTGCCAGTCCGTGAGCTACAAGGTCTATGTTGCCATGTTGAAGCTCATCCAACATCTCATCGAGATTCCTGGACACTTGTATTTCCAATTCCAGATTTAATTTTTTGGCAAGTCGCTTGAGTAATTCGTATTCATACCCCATGGTCTGACCTCTATACAAAAAGTAACTTGTAGCACTATAGGCAATCAGGACTTTTAGTTTTCCGTCAGCCACAATTTCATCAAAATCCCTGATTACTGAAGCCTCACTTAAGTCGGTTTTTTTCATTTGACAGGCACTCAAATAAAGGCAACAGATAATAAGAATTCCTACTCGTTTGTTCATAACGGTTTTATCTCTGAAACCCCTAAATATATAAAAGAATTTGATTAGTGCACTTTTGAAAATTTTCCATCTCATACAGATTCATACTTTGGAGGAGATTTCTATGCTCGGAAAAGAGCTAATATGCAGAAATAACAACAGTCAAAAAGATAAGACAAAAGAGGTATATTCAGGCTGCACGGAATGCACTATTAAGTTGCCTCCATGTAAATGCATAATTTGTCTGGATAGGCTCAGCCCAATGCCAGTCCCTGATTTTTTGGTAGTAAAGAAAGGAACAAATATTTCATCTATTAATTCAGGAGATATGCCGGGGCCATTATCCCAAACTTCTATGTATTTTACTCCTTTTGAATTGGTCCCTGTTGTTATTTTAATAAGTCCGTTTTCTTGTTCCCCAAGAGACTGTGCCGCGTTTTTACCCAAATTAACCAACACTTGTGAAATTTGTTTTTCATCAATAAAGAGTTCTATCTCCTCCGGATTTATAATAGTCTCTATGGTTATGCTGCCATTTTTACTTTCCTGTTCCAGCAAGACTTTCACTTTATTCATTATTTTTTGGGCCGGCACGAGAGCTTTGTCTGGCGGGGGTAAATTGAGAAAACTTCTATAAGATTCCACAAATAGCATTAAGTCACCTCCCTGCTCTTTGATGACTTCAAGTCCCCTGACAGTGTTTTTAATATGATCTTTATTAAAATCTTGCAGACTTACGGGCTCATTTTCAGACTTATAGTATTTCAGGATAGACTCGGATATTGAAGTGATAGGGGTAATGGTATTCATGATCTCATGGGTAAGCACTCTGATTAAGCGTACCCAGGAATCTGTTTCTTTTTCATCCAGTTCCTGATGTATATCCTGCGCCACAACCAAAAGAAGCTCTTCCTTATTTAATGCCAGAGCAGTAGATTTTAAGGCCAGTTGTTTTTTCTCCCTTTCATTACTTAATTGCACCAGTTTACGCTCAAAAGGCATTAATTTGGAAAACAGCTCATAAAGATTGGGATCTACCTGGTTTAATTGTTTAATATGGTTTAGTGGCCTGTAGGATAAAAGTTCCTCGATTTTCTTGTTGGCAAAAAGGATATGTCCTTTTTTATTTATAGTCATAATGCCAATGTCTGACTGTCTGATAATTTCCTGATAATACTGTTCCTGTATTTGCTTTTTAATATGA